>MDSV01106678.1_pt1 | contig 19380 bp, 18 predicted proteins | sample 810851 | NCBI WGS metagenome assembly MDSV01 (sample SAMN05326640, study PRJNA326480) | marine metagenome | isolation source: seawater | place: Atlantic Ocean: North East | collected 2012 | reverse complement strand
TGATTTCCTTGTTCTTGTTTTTAAAGACTCATAGACAAGATTTCTCTTAAAATCAATTACTTTACTACCTATCATTCCTATAGTCCCGTAAGGATAAGTGATTTCACCTGAAATGAAGGTAATGTCTTTATTCTTATAAAGATGGTCGCTAAATTTTTTTTCTAAATTAAAGTCGAAAATTGCATCTCCGTTTAAAAGCAAAAAGTTCTCAGATTTTATTTTTTTTTAAAACTAGCGAAATTCTTTTACCAATATTAGAGTTCAATCCAGTATCTACTAAATCTACTTTGTCAAATATCTTTTTATTTTTTTTGAAAAAATTTCTGATTTTATTACCTTTGTAACCTAGCGGTAGTATTAAATGGTTAAAATTATTTTTTTTTAAAATATTTATAATATACCAGAGTATCTCTCTTCCATGAATTTTAACCATTGTTTTAGGAATTTTTTTCCCTAGCAGGCCAAGTCTCGTCCCTTTGCCTCCACAAAGTATTATAGCAGTTCTAATTTTTTTCATTTAATTGCCAAATTGATTTTTTATCTGATATATGATTAAATCTTACTTCAGAGTTTTTTTTAAAAATTAATTTTCCTTTCCCCTTTTTATTTTTCCAAATTTTTTTTGCAAAATTTTTAATTAATTGTGGGTTATTTTCAGATATATGCCATACTTGATTATTTTTGAAGGATCGCTTTTTAAAGTCTAGTGAGTCCATAAGTATATCCGTAACATAATTTACTGAAGTAAAATCTCTTGTTTCAAATGGATTTTTTACCAAAAAATTGACTCCTTTTCTACTTGCTCTTATTAATGATGGATAGAGCCGGTTGGGATTTTCGCCTTTACCGTAGACAGCAAATATTCTCATAATTCTAGCTTTACATTTAAACTTTTTTGATAATTGAGTAACAATATCAGAAAAAATTGCTTTACTTAATCCGTAATCATCGTCTGGTAACCTATTAGAATTGACTGAAAATTTAAAAAAATTTTTATCTCTTCTTATTCCATATTCTGAAGATGTGCTAATTATTAGCCACTTTTTCAAATTAGATTTAATTGCATTCTTTAAAAGATTGGTCGAATTAAACACGTTAACTTTATAAATCTCTTTAGGTGTATTCTCAATTGTGCCTGATGCAGCTAAGTGCACTAATATGTCTGATTTTTTTAATTCTTTTGTCCATTTGCTATCAAAATTTCCATGAAGCCACTTTATATTTTTATGTTTTTTTTTTCTTTTTTTTCTGGAAACGGCATAAATAAAATGCCCTGCTTTTAAAGCAGCAGCGCAAAAATTTTTTCCAATAAATCCTGTTGCGCCTGTTAAAAAAATTTTCATTTCTTTTTGAATTTTAAGATATTAATTGTTTTTCTAATTAAAAAATAAATCAATGAGAGATAAACATTAGGAAAAATTAAGTTATTAAAAATATGTTTTTTGTAATTTAAATAGTTTCTACCCTTTTTTCGGCCACCAATTAATATTTTAAAAATATAACTCATAAAATTTCTTAATGCGAAATTTTTACAAATTAAATATTTCTTTAATTCTAGACCTTGAGATCTATAATAATCTATTAACTCAGGAATTCTTACAATTTCAATAAATTCATATAAATTCCCCCATTCTCTCTCACCAATTAGATTTACACTTAAAGGCTTGGCACAAATGTAAGCTTTTGAGTTCTTAAAAGCGTCCGCTAATATTATAGGATGTAAACAAGTATTTTCAAAATTAGACCAAACTCCGGTATCGTTAATTTTTTCTTTGTCTATAATTTCTAGAGATTTCATCCATTTTTTTGTTTTAAATATACTTAAGAAAATACCAATTAAAAACTCCCACGAAACCTTTTTATCTATAACATCCCAGAAAAAACCTGATTGATTTTGTTTAATTTGAGAAAGTTTTCTCATTTTTTCGATCTGTAAATTATTAGTGTCAAAAGGTGAAGAAAAATTATCTAAAAAGCCACTATTTAAATGGTAAGAATTAATGAAAAAATATTCTATATCAAGGTTTGTTTTAAAAAGTTTAAAAAGGTAAGGAAGAGTTTCAGGCAAAATTAAATCATCATTACCTATTAACCAAGAGTACTCGCCTCGAGCCATGGAAATTGTCTTTATGGCATTTAAAGCAAAACCCAAATTAGTTTTGTTTTTGTTTACATTTATATAAAAATACTTTTCATATTTTTTAGTAATTTTTAATATGTCCTCTTGTGAGCCATTATCTGATATACAAACTTCAAAATCTGAAAGCTCTGTCTGATTAATTTTTTTAGTTGAAATTAAAATTGAGTTTAAACAATTGTCTAATTGATTTATACGATTATAAGTTGGTATACAAATCGATAAAAGCATTTATAATTAAAATTAATATTTATACGAAAGTTCTTTGAAATCTTTTTTCAAGTATGACAAATAATTTTCTTTATTTATTATATGAAATCTAGGTAAATGAAATACTAATTTACCACCATTCATAATAAAATTTTTCTCTTGTTTTATAACCTCAGATCTAAAGGACCAAATTAATACTAGCAAATAATCGGGTTTTAACTTTCTCATTTGATTTTTAGATATAATCTTAATATTGGTTCCAGGAGTATATTTATTAATTTTTCTCTTACTTGCATCACAAATAAATTTTATTTGGGTATTATTTATACCACAGTGATTAAGAACAACGTTTCCTTTTGTTGAGGAGCCGTATCCAATTATGTTTTTTTTGGAATTTAATTTAATAAATAGCTGAACTATTCTTTTGATATTATTTATTCTAGAGTTAAAGTTTTTAAATGATTTTAAACTAATTTTTTTTTCATCTTTTAAAACTTTAATAATCTTTCTTTTTTTGGATTTAAACTTGCTATTTTTTTTGGCGCAAAATATTTCAATACTACCTCCATTAATTTCATTCAATTTGAGATCAATGATTCTTAAATTATGCTTCTCTATTAATTTTTTAAAAACGTGTAAAGAATAATATCCGACATGTTCGTGACAAATTTGATCGTAAGTTAAATTTTTAAGCATCAGTGGCAAATAAGATAGCTCAAGATTCCAAATTCCATTTTTTGATAATAAACTATCTATATCTTTACAAAATTTATTAGGATCTTGTACATCATAGAACATTGCGTAAGAAGTTATGACATCGAACTTTATTTTTTGTTTTATTGTATGTTCTATTTTAGATTTTGAAAAAAAATCAAAAATTAAATTTATGTTTTTGTTGTAATAATCCTTAAATTTTTTTGCTGATGGATCAACACCATAAAGATGTTTCATGTATCCAAAACTATTTAAAAAAGTGCCGTCATTACAACCTATATCTAATATTTTTGAATATTTATTAATGAATTTTTTTTCCTTTAAGTAAGAGGCTTTTTTCTCTATATGATTTTTCATAGATAAGCTAAGAGAAGTTTTATATTCATAACCATCTCCGAACATTTTATCTTTTCCAGGAGACTTCAAAAGCTGAACCAAGTCACATTTTTTACATTTATATAAATTTAATGGGTACTTTGTTAAATTATATCTTTTGCTTTTAAGAAAAATTCCACTTAAAGGCTGAGAGCCAATTTCAACTATTTTTTGTAAGTTTTTGTTTTTACAAATTTTACATTTTGACATAAAAAATTTTAAAATTTAAAATTGTTTTTTAAATAAATTGCTTTAAGGACATCTCTATCTCTAATATTATCCATACATTTCCAAAAATCGTGATGTTTAAATGCCGCGAGATTTCTATTTTTTGATAATTTTTCAAGAGGCTTTTTTTCCAAGATATCTTTATCGCCTTTGATGTAATTAAAAAATTGATAATTAGCTACGAAAAATCCTCCATTTATCCAACCGTCCTTAACTTGAGGTTTCTCTTTAAATGAGGTGACTATGTTTTTTTTTAAAATTATTTCCCCAAATCTTGCAGGGGGGTGAACAGCTGTAACTGTGACAGTTTTTTTGTTTTTTTTATGAAAATTTAATAATTTTTTTAAATTTACATTTGAAATACCATCTCCATAGGTAAACATAAATGTCTCATTTTTTTTGAAGTATTTTTTTAGTCGCTTAATTCTTCCTCCAGTTAAAGTATTTAACCCTGTGTCAACAATTCTAATATTACAATTTTTTCCTGATATTTTTTGTTTAAAAAATTGACCTTTTTTTTTAAAATTTTTAAAATATTTTTTAATTATATAACCTTTATAACCAGCTGCTATAATAAAGTCTTTCAATCCATATTTTGCGTAATGATTAATTATGTGAACTAGTATTGGATATTTTCCAATTTTTACCATAGGTTTAGGAATCGACTTAGTTAGTTCTGATAATCTAATTCCTTTTCCTCCAGCTAAAATAATTACTTTCATCTAATTTCTTTTTTATAATATTTAATAGTTTTCTTAAAACCTTTTGTGAAGTTTAGTCTGGCTTTCCATTTTACAGTTTTTTTTGCTAATTTAATACTTGGAAAGATGCTTTTAAGTTCACCTTTCCTCAATTTTAACTTCCCAAAAATTGGGTTGAAGTATTTTATTTCTTTTTTAGCAATTTTCATTATTTTTTTTAGTTGGATAGGTCTACCGTTACCTAAGTTAATAATTTTACCATGGCTTTTTTTGGTTTTTGTACATAAAATTATTCCTCTAATTACATCGTCAACATATAAAAAATCTCTAAATTGATTACCGCTTGAAGTTAAAAATTTTTTTTTATTAATACATGATTGAATTAACTGAGGTATAAAACGGTTATTATCTTGTTTGGGACCATATACTTGATAAAGTCTTACAATAGTAACAGGGAAATTATATTTTTTTGATTCATTTAATAAAAAATTCGTAGATTTTAATTTTGATTGACCATAGAGTGTATTAGGCTTTCCATTTTGTTCTTCGTAATGTGGCGATTTTAAATTTCCATATTCACTTGAACTACCGATTTGTATAAAGGATTTAATATTTTTATTTTTGAATATTTCATACAAATTTTTTGTTCCTAAGAAATGTGTCTTGTAAATACTTCTATTGTTACTATGATCAACATAACCTCCAAAATTTATGATATAATCAAATTTTCTTTTTAATAATAAACTAGATAATATTTTTTTTTTTGATATGTCCCCAACCAAATATTTTACTTTTTTAATTTTTCTATATTTCCTTGGTTTCCTTAATGAAATACTCGTAACTTTATCGTTTCTCTTTATAAGATGTAATGCAAGATGATAGCCAAGAAATCCTGTTCCTCCGATTATAAGTGTTTTTTTATTTTTCAAAATAGTAATTGTATATATTTAGAAATTTTTTATTTTTATATATTTCTAAATTTTCATTTCTTTTTTTAGATATTAACTTAAAATTATTTTGTTTCATTATTTCTAAAATACTTAAATATTGATCTGCAAAATTTTCATTAATTTCAATTTGCAGGCCCTTTAAATTGCCGTGACTTAAACATTTTGATGCACCGCTAAGAATAATATGCTCCAATCCATCTACATCAATTTTTATATAATTTGGAATTTCTAATATATTTAAATCTATTAACTTGTTTATAGATGTGCCTAGTAATTTGTAGCTATTTGTTTGGTTTATTATTTTTCCTTCAAAATCAATATTTTTATCGTAAGAGTTATTACTCTCACCCTCTCCAAATTTACTCTCTCTAAAAATAGAAAATTTAAAATCTTTAGTTCCAAGAGGCAAAGTATTGATTCCAATTTTATCCTCAAGGTTATTTATTGAAATATTCCTAGAGAGAATTCTTAAATTACTACTGGATGGTTCAAAGCTTACCACATCTATATTTTGATGTATTTTTGCAGCATAAATTGAATAGAAACCTAAATTTGCTCCAATATCCCAAAAAATTATTTTTTTATCATTGAAAACTTTAAAATTATTTATCCATTCAATAGTCTCTGGTTCTTTTTCAAAGAATTCTCTAGACATCCAATTTGTTAAATAATTAGGAGCAAACAGTTTAATCTGATTTTTGCTATTTGGTATTTGAATTTTAATATACGAGTCAACTTCTATAAAATCTTTAAACCAAATTAAAAAGCTTCTGTTAAATATTTTTTTTAATGGAAAATCAATAACTTTAAGCAATAAGTAAATTATTTTAGAAATCTTTTTTATCATGTATGCTAGATATTATTTTGTAGTTCATTAGTTTACTTATCTTTTTAGAAGTTAAATAATTATATTTATATTTTTCATAATTTTTTTTATTTTGCCTAAATGTTATATTTGTAAATTTATTGTTCAAATTAATAATTGGTGAATTTAAAATTTTAGATAACTGTAATATTTCCCTGTAACTTGTGTAATAATTTTTCTTTAAGTCATTGTTGTAGGCAAGTAATAACTTTTTATTATTGGCAACAGCATAGCTTATCGCTGTTGAACATGAGCAAGCAACAACCATTTTTGATTTTGAAATATATTTCACAGGTGCATCAATTTCATGTGCTATTTTAAATTTTTTTGAGTAATGAGGATTTCTAATACCTTTTAATTTATGATGAGGTATAATTAAAATTTTTGAAGAATATTTTTTAGCTAAAAAATTAAGTAAATTATTTAAACCGTTGTACCATTTCTTCACATCTACATATGCGTTATCACCCGTTAGATTAAAGTCTGATATAGAGTAAGGAAATGCGGAGTCGATAAATACAATAAGATTAGAATTTTTTTTTTTACTATTATAAATTAAAAATTTGGAATAATCATAAGTATGAAAAGGATAATATTTATCATTTTGTTGAGGAAATGGGTTTATTTTTTCTTTTCCACTATACAAAATATAATTTTTTTTAAAATGAAATTTTTTTAGTGCTTGCTCGTAAATTTTACTTTTTAAGTAAATTAATAATTTATTAAAATTTAAAATATTTTTTAATACTTTTTCTAAGTTTAACTTGTTTTCTTTATGATAATATATATCAAAACCACCAGGAGAGAAATATTTAATCATTTTGATATTCTTTTTTAAAAGATAGTAATTTACTAAAATACCATTAAATGAATCGAAGTTAATGTAATTAATAATCGTAATTCTCTTTTTTTTTAACAAATTATCAAAATATGCTTTCCAGCTTGTCAGGGACTTAAATTTTTTTATATTTTTTGCTTTTTTTTCTTTAGTTTTAAAAACTTTATTTAAGTTTTTGTTAACAAAAAAACTAAGATCGTGTATCTCTACCTCAAAATTTGTTTTAGTCTGTAATAAATTTATTTCTTCACGAAAATAAAAGAAATTAGTTAATTTATTAGGATATAAATAAATTATCATTGTTCTTTCTTATTTATGACACCGTCTTTTAATTCCCAAACTACATCACATTTATCTATAATATTTTTTCGATGGGCAATGATTATTAAGGTCTTATCCTTAAAAGAATTATTTATATTTGAGATAATTTTGTTTTCTGTGTCGATATCTAATGCACTAGTAAATTCATCCAAAAAAATAATTAATTTATTTTTATAAATTGCTCTGGCTAAAGCTATTCTTTGTTTTTCCCCACCAGATAACTTTATACCATCAGTGCCAACATTTTCATCAAGACCTTTAGGAAGGGAAAGTATTTTGTTTTTTAACTCCGCTATTTCAATGGCTTTTTCGAGGTTTTCTTTATTAATTTTAGTCGTATCATTTTCAAAAGTTATATTTGTCTTAAGCGTTTCATCAAATAAAAAGATAGACTGGGAAACGTAACTAATTTTTTGTTGCCATCCTTTTAAATCTGCTGAAATATTTTTATCTTCAAAAAAAACATTTCCACTATTTGGCTTTAACAACCCAATTAATATTTGCATTAAAGTACTCTTGCCTGCCCCTGTTTTTCCCACTATTCCAACGGTCTGTCCTTTTTTAACAAATAAACTAGCATTATCAATCACCACTTTATTTTTATTTGCATACTTAAATGAAATATTATTTACATCAATTAAATTTTGATTTTTATTTGGATTTATTAAAATAATTTTTTTGTTTTCGGTAGTGTCTATTTTTTTGGTTTTATTTTCTATTTTGTATATTTCGCTTGTTAATAATTTAATACTCGGCTCAAATATTCTCATATAATGTAATGCACTATTAATACCCGTAAAAGCAGGAATTGATCTTATAATAGAAATTAATATTACTGATAAGAAAGCCAAAAGTTCTGGTGTGCTTTCGTTAGATAAAGACAATAGTGTTATTAAAATTACAATAAATAAAATTGCAGTAATTTCTAAAAAAACTTTTGGCAATCTCTCAATAATTATAAAAAAAAATAGATTATTTTCGTATTGCTTCATCTTGTCTTTAAATTTCTCAGATGTTTGTTTTTCTTTGTTAAGTAACTTTATGTCTTTTATTGCACCGAATAACTCATAGACCATTTGGGAAAAATTTTGATTAAGACTTTGATTTTCTTGTGCTCTCTTTTTTAAACTTGGTTTAAGAGTTTTTGAATATATAAAACTTATGATAGAAAAAATAAAAGCTATTCCTAAAGCTAGCTTATAATTTGCTAAAAATATAATGATAAAAACTACTAGAAATGCAAGTAGCTCTCTAAACAAATTACTTAGATGAAATAGATAACCTCTAAAGGCCTGTATTTCCCAAGTTACGTTTCTTGATAAAAAATGAGGCCCAGTTTCAAAATAATTCTGATAGCTATCATTTAAGTAGAAATTAAACATTTTTGTAGATAAAGAAATTTTTAATTTTTTGAAAAATTTTTCTTGAATATTAATCAAATAAATTAAATATGAATTTTTTAAGATAAATGTAATACTTACGAATATACCAAATTTTAAAACAATAAACTCACTTCCTAAAAAGTTCGATAAGAAAGGAATATTTTCAAAAATTATATTTTTATCTATAAGTAAAGTAGCAAAAATTGGGATAGAGGCAATTGCAATAAACTCTAGAACAAAATGAACTAAATTTAATAGTATTAGTATATTAAATGTTATTCTGTCTTTTTTTTCAGTTAATTTTAAGATATTTGTATAAAATTTCATTAAAATAATTAGGTGTATTAATTATATAAAACTTAAATTTTTTATATTTTTTTTCAAAACTTTGTGAATTTTTTTGTCATTGTAATAATTAATATTTTTTTCATTAATATTCATTTTTTTGTATTTCTTCAAAAGTTCTACAATTGTTTTTTTTAAGTTGTTTTTGAATTCAAAATTTAGCGTTCGTTTTAATTTTAGGAACGATACTTTATAATTTCTTTTATCTTGATCTATTTTTACTTTTTCATAATTAATTTTTGTCACTTTTTTAATTGTGTGAATAATATCCATAATTCTATAGTTTTCTTTATCTTCACCAACATTAAATATTTGTCTATTAACTAAATTTTTATCGGTTTTTAAAATTTTTATTAATAATCTAGATATATCTCGCGTAGAAATAAAAGGACGCCAAGACTCAGAGCCATATAATTTTATTTTAATTTTTTTAATTGCCATAAGAACGAATCTATTTACAACTAGGTCGAATCTTTTTCTTGGAGAATCTCCATAAACTGTCGAAAGTCTTAAAATTACTGGACAAAATTCGTCGGTTTTAAAGGATAGTATTGATTTTTCACATTCAATTTTACATTTTGCGTACAAAGATACTGGATTGAGTTTTGATGTTTCGCTACATTTCAATTTTGAATCACCGTAAACACTGCAGCTTGAAGCAAATATAAATTTATTTATCTTGTTTTTTATACACTCAGAAACAACAAAAACAGTATTTTCATAATTATTTTTTATTGAAAAATTCTCATTTATGTTTACTGCAGGGTCTCCGACAATTTCTCCAAGGTGTATTACATCAGTACAATTTTTAATCGACTGTTTTAATTTTTTTTTATTGCTACAATCCCCATAAAAAATTTTTAAACGTTTATCTTTTAAAGTTTTTTTTGTAAAATGGCATCCATAAAAGTTTTTATCCAAAATATTAACTTTATAATTCTTTTTTAATAAATCTATTGTTAAAACGGATCCTATATATCCCAGACCTCCAATTATAAGTATTCTTTTATCTTTATTGTTATTTTTTTGTAATAGTTCACTTGTGTGAACGAAATCTACTAATTTGTTATTTTTAACTATCGGTATTAATATTTTGTTAGATTCTAATAATATTTTTTTCTTATGATTTTTTTTTGTATAAGGAATTTTAAGATAATTTTTTTGATAAATATATTTAGCTTTTTTATTTAAATTAATCTCATTTTTAAGTAAGCGTCTTCTTATGTCGGAGTCAGTAATAACACCTACTAAATTATTTTTTTTAGATATTACAAAAACTCCATTTTTACCGTTTTGATCTATTTTTAATAAAACATCCTTAATTTTAGTATCTTCATAAACTATCATTTTTTTTAATTTTTCAATCATATTTAAAATTTATTTATAAGATTTTAATTTTCCGTATTTAATCTTAAGATTTTTTTTTATCTCTTTAATTTTTATTTCAACATGATACTTTTTCTTATTGTCTTGAATAATTATATTTTTAAAAGGTGGAAATGTTGATGCACGCAAAAAATTAAGAAAATATAAAAATTTTTTCTTATCGATTGACTTGAGATTAATTTTATCTAAAAAGTCTTTTTTTTTATGATAAGATGGTAAATATTTGTTTTTTATAATTTTTAATTTTCCTTTATTAATTTTTTTCCAAAATTCTTTAAATATTTTGTATTGATAAATTTCCAATTTTTCATAAATATCTTTTGCATTATTTGAAAAATCAAAATTAATTTTTTTTTGCATAACAATAGGTCCATTGTCAATTTTGGAGTTCATATGATGAATACTTATTCCTGCATTCTGCATATTTAGAATTGTCCAAAAAACAGGGTTAGCTCCTTTATTCATCGGCAGTAAAGATTTGTGCATGTTATAAGCACCTAATTTTGGAATTTTTAAAAATTCTCTTGGTACAATACTTCTATATCCCAAAGATAAAATCAAATCAGGTTTAAATTTTTTTACTTTTAATAAAGAAGGTTTATTTTTTATCAAAAATATTTTAATTTTTTTTCTTTTTAAAAATTTTAATATTTTATTTCCAATATTGTTTAAACCAAATATAATTATTTTTTTTACTTTCATTTAAACATTTTTATATTTAGTGGTTTATATTCACTGATATTACGTTTTGTTCTTTTATTAATTATTAATTTATATTTGTCAGAGGGGATGCCTATTCCCGGTCGTAGAAATGATAAGTCTGAATATTTAACTTTTTCATTTTTTTTTTTTAATTTTTTGAGGTAAACTCCTTTTCTTGCTATTTTTTGAAGTACTTTTTCTTTGGAGCTTACTTTCTTAATACCTGACCCTAATGAATTTTCAGCTTGTCTTATTAGTTCAACCATTTCTTTCAATTGCGCTGGATTTAGAGACATTTTGTGGTCTCCAACTTTTTGTTTTTGATTATATGTAAAATGTTTTTCTAGTAATTTCGCGCCAGCGATAACAGATAAAGCAGGTGTCACAGTATCTTTTGTATGATCTGAGTATCCAATATTCTTTTTAAACTTTTTTCTCAAATTTTGAATTGCCATTAAATTTGGATAAATTGTTGGGTATTCCGAAACACAATGCAGTAAACTTAAATTACATTTTTTTAGCTTTTTTACTGCTTTATCTATCTCCTTTAGAGAGCTCATGCCTGTTGAGAGTATAACTCTTAATCTTAACTTGTTAATTTTTTCTAACAAAGGGTAGTTATTAATTTCACCTGAAGGTATTTTTACTAATTTTACGTTTAATTTTCTGAGTATTTTTAGACTACTAATATCAAATATAGAAAAAAAAACTTTTATACCTCTTTGTTTACCGAATTTAATTATTTTTTTCCACTCGCTAACTGAAAACTCTAAATTTTTAAATCTTTTATAGATTTTATTATAATTTAATTTATGGTGATTAAATTTTTTATTAATAAAATTTTCTGTGGTAAAAAGTTGAAATTTCACATAATTAACTTTTGCAATTTTAGCAATTCTTATTAATTTAATAGCATTATTAAATTTACCATTGTGATTAATTCCAGCCTCAGCAATAATTTCAACTTTATTTTTCAAAAAGATTCCCTAATGTTTTTATGATATAATTTAATTTTTGTTTATTAAGTTTATAGTGGTTTGGTAGACCAAATATTCTGCCAGATAATTTTTCAGCATTTTCGAGATGTAATTTTTTATAATTTTGAGAACTTTTAATTTCTAAATTTTGAAATACTTTTTGCTTATACAACGGAAATTTATATCTTGACCTGATCTCAATGCCTTTTCTTTTTAACTTTTCTTTTACTGTTCTTAGCGAAATATTTTTGGACAAAATTCTTATAGGGCACCAAAAATACGTATGATATATACCTTTAATAGGTTCCTGAATTTTAAACCATTTTTTTTTGTTATAATCTTTTTTTAATTTATTCAAAATATATAAGGAGTTTTCTACTCTTTTGCTATTTATCTTTTTTAATTTTTTTAATTGCACTATTCCTATAGCGGCGTTTAATTCTCCCATTCTATAATTGTATCCAAGAAATTTATGCGTATCCCTGTCGATCATGCCATGATTTCTAAATGACTTGCAGTATTCATAAATTTTTTTTTTTATTTGTACAAAGTATTCCTCCTTCTCCTGTTGTCATATGTTTTGTTGCGTAGAATGAGAAACATGAAACATCACCAAAATTACCAACGGTTTTACTAAAATATTTTGTACCGTGTGCTTGAGAACAATCCTCTATAACTTTAATATTGTTTTTTCTTGCGATCTTATTTATTTTATTCATATCGCAAGATGATCCAGCAAAATGGACTGGTATAACAGCCTTTGTTTTTCTAGTAATTTTTTCTTTAAAGCTGTCTGGATTCATACAGTAATTGTTTATGTTAACATCACAAAATATTGGCTTACATCTTTGATGAAGTACAGCTGTTGCTGTGCTTATAAATGACATTGCAGGTACTATGACTTCATCATTTGGTTTTAGATTTATAGAAGACAGAGCGGCATGTAATGCTGCGGTGCCACTATTCATGCATATTGCATATTTCGTGCCAATAAATTTTGCAAATTCTTTTTCAAAAATTTCAACTGTTTTGCCACTAACAAATTTTCCGCTGAATATAATCCTTTTTAAAGCTTTGTACTCTTGTTGCCCGGTGATAGGAATAGCTACTTTAATCATCTAAATAAAAGACTTTTTATATTTTTTAATTATTTGTTTATAAGGATTTAAAGATTTTATCATAATTTTAGATTCATCAGAAAAATATTTAGGTTTTGACTTTAATAGCCTCAAAAAGTTTCTGTTTTCCATTTGCATTTTATGTTTTTCCTTCTCTGTTCGTGGATTTTTTATCATAATAATTTTTGACCGAGAGCCTAATTTACTAGCATGCTTGCTAATTGTTAAACCCATTTTTTTAATTCCTAATAACTCAGTAGTTTGATTAAAAACCTCAAAAGATTTTTTTTGCTTATATTTTACCAAATTGACCATTGATGTAACAAAGTCTTTAAGAGAAATAAAAGGCCTTTTTAATAAGCCTTTACCGTAAATTGTTATGTCATGGTTAATCGCGCTCATCGCACAGAATCGGTTTATTACCACACCAAAATTAAAGTCAAAATCAAATCTTGTATTTAAGTGAGAATGTATTTTTGTTTCATCAGTTTCAGTTCCATAAACAATTGCAGTTCGCATATCTATAACCTTTAAATTCCACATTCTATTTGCTAAATGTAAATTATTAAGATCATTAGACTTGGTTATATGATACCAAGATCCGCCAAGGTTGGCGAAAGGGATAGTATCACTTTTATTGTTATTTACTGCTTTAATAAAGCCTTCAGGAATTTTAAAATTAGGCTGACCATAAACTCCTGTAGTAGAGGTATTTACAAACTTTAAATTTTTCTTGCCAAATTTTTTTATAGACCAAATTATATTGAGTGTAGAGCTATTATTATTTATCATTGTAAATCTCGCCCCTTTTAAATTTGCATTTGCGTAAGGAGCGGACGGCTGAGCAGCTAAATGAAAGACAATGTCAAATTTATACCTTTTAAATAAATTTTCAGTAAATTTTAAATTAGTCAAATCTCCCTTTAAAAAAGATATATTTTTAAACCCAAATTTTCTAGCTTTTGATAATCTCGAAGACATATTTTTAATTGGAATTGCGCTATCCGATTTAGAAAATTTAACCCATCTTCTTCTAGAAAGATTATCAACTCCAATAATCTTTGAGTTTTTGAATTTTTTAGATAATGCAAGTGCAAGAGGCCAGCCACAATAACCATCTATTCCTGTCAATAAAATTTTCATTATTTTCTAACAAATTTTTTTTTTACTAAGTCTTGTCTTGTAAATATGGTTTTAATTACCTTGACAATATTTTTTGCAGAGTATCCATCGCCATATATATTTGAATTTGTATATAATTTTTTCATTTTTAATATTTTTAATATTTTTTTTGTAATTTTTTTATTGTCGTGATCAACGTGAAAAACATTTTTTCCTGATAGTCTGCCTTTCTGTCTTATACCCAGATTTATTACAGGTTTATTTAAAAAACCACACTCTGTTATTCCACAACTAGAGTTACCTATTAGTAAAGTACTATATTTAAGTAAACTATAAAAATCGTTAATTTCAATATTTTTGAATAATTTTAAAAAACTTTTTTTCTTATTTTGTTTGTAAATCTTAATTATACTATCGAACCCAGGGTCTGAACAAGGGTAAATGACCACAGTTGGTAACTTTAATTTATTTAGTGACGTAATCGTTTCTTCAATTTGTTTTTTTGCCTCTTTAATTTGCCAAGTTACGGAATGCTGAAGAAGAATTAAAAAAGGTTTAGCAAGATTTAGGTTATACTTATTTTCAATATAACTTTTTGATTTAAAATATTTTGTTTTTAATAAATCTAAAGAAGTAAGACCTGTGTTAAATACTCTCCACCGTTCCTCACCCATATTTAATACATTTTTATAACTATCGAAGTTTGATGTAAGGTGAATGCTTGACATTTTTGTAATCGCATGTCGCGTTGGCTCATCGGTTCCACCTTGGGTTACATCACCTCCATACATATGAATAATAGGAATATTAAAGTGCATTGCTGAGATCGCAGCACCTAAAACTTCTGCACGATCTCCTAATAGCAAAAGTCCGTCAGGTTTTTTTTTTTTAAAAACTCTACTTAAACTTTCTATCGTACTTGAAACAACGGAAAGCCTGTTTTTAATCGAGTCTTTTAAATTTATCTTTTTTAATTGAATAACATTTTTAGTGTACTGTTTAACTTCATTAATTGTTTTGCCGAAGTAGTCCGACAAATGCATGTCGGAGGCTATAATTTTGTAGTTTATTCTTTGTTCACCATCTAAAACTCTTAGTATTGGGATAAAATGGCTAAAACCGCCTCGTTTTCCAGTAAAGAAATATATTGTCTTATTTTTTTTAATTTTTTTCATTTTTTCTTAAAACAAGGTAATCGTTCATTATTAAACCATCTAAGCTTGAATTTTTGAGAGTAAAAATTGCATCATTTGGACTACAAGCTAATGGAAAGCCATGGATGTTTAATGAGGTATTAAGTAAACAGTATACACCCGTTAATTTACCAAAGTCGTTTATTAGATCAAAGTATTTTGGATTATTTTTTTTTTTCTAAAATTTGAGGTCTTGTTGTCAAATCGGCAGGATGTAAAGTAGCTGGAGCAATTTTTTGAAATAATTTTGTTGTTTTAAACGCCAACGTCATAAAGGGACAATAAAGTTTTTTTTTATTAATAAGATATTTATTCTGGTATTTGCTTAGCAAAGTTGGTGTAAAAGGCATCCAAAAATCTCTCATTTTAATTTTTTTATTTATTACTTTAATAGTCTCTGAACTTCTCGGGTCAGCTAATATAGATCTATTTCCTAAAGCCCTTTGACCCATCTCCATTCTTCCATCAAACCTACCTAAAATTTTTCCTTTGCTAAGCAAATCAACTATCTTTTTGTTATTTGTAAACTTAGATACTGAAAAATTCTTATTTTTTTTCAAAAAATTTTTAATAGAATAAAAAACTTCTTCGTTACTATAACCAGGTCCCAGATATATATTTTCAAGTTTTTTAAGTTTTAGATTATTTTCTAAACTAGAAATATAGTAACAACCACCAACTGAAAGTGTAGTATCTCCAGAAGATGGATTTATATAAAACTTTTTTACATCTTTAATTTCTGAAATAGGTATAGCGGCTTTAATATTTTGAGCAACTCCCCCCACAATTATTATATTTTTTATTCCCGTTTTATTTATACAATTTTTAATCCATTTCACTAAAACTTCTTCAACAGATAATTGTAATGCGGCTGCAATACCATCAAATCTACAATGTCGAAGTTTTTTTTTAAAATGAAAAAAAAAATCTTTAGGTTTATTTTTTAAAAATATTCCTAAACCTTTAGCAACAAATAAGTTTTTAAAAGCTGCATTGTATGCTTTTTTCATTTCATAAACGCCAGAGTACGGCGCTAGACCCATCACTTTAAATTCATGTTGTGATGGTTTCATGCCTAACAAAAGAGTTATAAATTTATATAAACTACCAATTTTACATTTTTTTGAATAATAAATTTCTTTTAATATACCATTTTGAACTATGCTTACTGAAAGATTTGACTTGTCTCCCATACCTTCATTAGTAAGAATTAAACTTTTTTTTCTAAAAATTTCAGGGGCGGCATACAAACCATAATATTGATGCCCTTTTTCATGTTCTACATGAACAATTTTTTTTTTATCTTTTATTCTTAAGTGTTTGATCACTGTATTAATTCTCATTTTTTCAAAAATTTTAATGTGATCTTTTATTTTCTTATTTTTTTTTCTTAAACGTAGATATTCTCTAAAATCAAAATGTTGCTTAAGATTTATCTTATGTTTGAAGACACTTAAGTAATCAATTTTTTTCTTCTTATATATTATAGGTCTCCAATAGTCGTATTGCTCACTTAAAAAATCTTTTATTGAAAAAGAGTCAATTCTATTAACTAAATTTTGCTCCATTAAATCGTTTTTTGAAACAATAGCGATTATATTTAGATCGTTAGCTTTTATCCCAGAAAATTTAAGACAGTAATTTATTGAATTTTTTGGATAGTTCATTTGACATTTATTCTTAGTAAATCTCTCTTCTGCTACGCTAGCTACAAGTTTTCCATTGACCATTATGCTGGCATTAGCCTCGTGCCCGTAGGAGATTGCTAGTACTGAAAAATTTTTATTTGTGTACTGCATGTTTTAGATCCCACCCTTGATTTGTTTTTTTCCATAAATTTTTGTTTCTATCTCTGAATGCGTCAGTTATTTGCTCTAAATCCTCTCTTGAAATGTTTAAGTAATCTAAGGTTATTTGCATTGAATTACTTGGTATTTCGTGGTCAAATTTTCTAACAAGTTGGATACCTTCTTCCCTCGTTATATGTCCGTCTCTAATTTCATGAGCTGCATCAGAAGTTGTTCTCCCTATGCCAAATTTAATAAATGCCATATAGTAGTGTAATGGATCAGTGGCGTCGTCTAGACTCGCATATTTATTATAAGTTCCCTCACTTCTGCCTAAAGGATTAACCTCAAAATTATAATTTTTGGCTGCGTAATAGAAGTTTTCTTGTGGTATCCAATTATTAAAATAGCCAAACCAAACAAATTCGATTTTTTTACTAGCCAATTCATTTCGATTTGGAGCTGAATAATATTTTATTGAAGGGTGATTTGCTTCATCCTTTGATAATAATCCAATTTTAAATCCTTCGTTGATTAGATCTTTAGTGCTTGTACCTTTGTGATATAATTCATCCCAATCTTCAATTGGCTGTCCATATTTGTCTTTATTTTTCAATGATCCTCCATATTCTAATTCTCCATTTTCTCCATACATGACTAATTTAATATTTAATTCATTTGCAACATGAAACGGGTAACAAACCTGACCTCTACCAAAAGCTTCAAAATGATTACCTATGTATGTAAGGCCAAGTAATGATATTTTTCTTTGGATATCTCTGTTCGGCGTAAAAACTTTTCCATCAATTCCTGAGCTATATAAATTTTGTAAGTTATTAATTCCGACTTCTGTGTACAGTAATGGAGACCAGGTAACGTATAAGGGATTCATATTATATTTATATTTCAAAATATGAGCAATCATACCTGAATCTTTTCCACCGCTGCCAGGTACTAAAACATCATACTCACCATTATTTTTTCTATGTTGATCTAAAAGATCAAGAAAATGTTTTTGTCTTACAGACCAATCTATTTTCTTTTTTTGTTCAAACCAATTACATGCACTACAAACACCATTTTGGTCAAAGGTAATTCTTGGCCTCTGATTTGAAATTACACATTTTTTACAAAATTTTATCTCTTTAGGTAATTTTGCTAATTGTTTTTCTAATTTACTCTCATAAGCTAATTTGTAAAAGTCTAAATTAAGTTTATTTTTTGAGATGATATTTTTCATTTTACTTTTTTGTTTTAAATAAGCTCCGCACTATGTAAAATTTCATTTTTACAATTTTTTATCATTTTTAATTTATGCTGGAAAAAATAAACAATTCTTTTTATTTATTGTAGTATTAATTCCATTTAACATCACTTTTAAATATTTATTTTGTATATTTAATATTTTAAATATTTTATTTTTAAATATGCCTGATACAAATTTATATTCTGAATTAATATTAACTTCAGATATATCGTAATTTAAATAGCCCAGGTGGTCTTCATTACTTTTACATTTTAAGATAAATTCATTAATATCTTTTTGATACAACTCACTACCTTTCAAAACGTATTTAACCCCTCTTAAAAAGTTTAAACATTTTATATTAGATGTATTTACAAAATCTTTGTGAAAACAAAAAATGTAGTCTCCTAAAATTTTCGTCTCTTTAATTATAGTTTTATTTAGTAAATTAGATTTTGATTTAAATTTAGGATAATAAAAATTACAGTCTTTGCCAAAATTATGTTTTAATGAGCTTTTTAATACTTCCAGTTCATTTTTATTAGATTTAATGATTACCCACATTTTATTTTAACTCCTTCTTTAAATCATCGTATTCCTGCATTTTTCTTTTCATAAAATTTATTGTTAATTTTGTTTTTTCAGCAATGCCTTTAGGGGTAAGAATGTAAGCGTAATTAAGTTTGTTCGGGTTTTTTTTAAAATTCCCAATCTTAATCAGGCCTTTATCTTTTAAAGCTTTTAAACAATAATTTAATTTACCTAGACTAAAACCAAGGTCAT
>MDSV01210149.1_pt1 | contig 19381 bp, 18 predicted proteins | sample 810851 | NCBI WGS metagenome assembly MDSV01 (sample SAMN05326640, study PRJNA326480) | marine metagenome | isolation source: seawater | place: Atlantic Ocean: North East | collected 2012 | reverse complement strand
TACTTGTTTACCAAGTTCAGGTTTCCAAAATATCTTGGAATAGTCAGTTTTCTCTCTTTGAGAATTACTGTCGTTGTTTAAAGCATTAAGCTTATCTTTGATTGCGTTTAAGTCCATAGTATAACTTTTTTTATTTTATTGTAACTAATTAATAATAATATAAGAAAAAAAAATTAATTATCCAACTCTATTATACGAAAAAGTTTGGTATTAATTCTTTTTAATTCAGAACCCTTGGTAAGTAATATACAATTTCTGTAATCACTCCAATTGATTTTATAGGAAGTATCTAATACTCCACCATTCAATTCTTTTATAACTGTATTTAGTGCATTAATAGTATATAGCGTATTTGATTCTTTTTTACGATGAACCAATATAGTATTTTCTAAAAAATTTGACACGTTTCCAAAATCTACATTATAAGTGCAAATGTATTCATCTTGGCTTTTAGCATACAAGACAAAAATCTTGTTGTATATTATGTTGTACTTGCTCTTTATGACCGATAGAGTATTGTCTAAGTCAGATTCAGTAGAGAAAGTGCAGAAAAGTTTATTACTCATATCGTCGTTTATAGTAAGTCTATCAGGATCATACCCAAAGTTTACTTGCTCCGTAACTATTTGCATTTTATATAAATATTAAATTAATTTACAAAACTAGATTATTAGAGAATTTATGTTTAATTGGGAATTTACCCTCTCTACTCATAATTTCTTCAATATCTAGTAATGTTTGTTTACCGTCTTCTTTGGAAAAGTCAAATAGTATTGCATCATACGTATACAAAGCTATTTTAGTTTTCTTATTCTTTAAATATCTTAATACATCTTTTAATATTAGTACATTATTAGATGTTTCTAATGATTGCATCATGTAATTCATTAGTTTTGCAGGATTCATTCTTTTTAGCTTAGTAGTAAAAGGTTTACCTGATTGAGGATTGCATACTTCACCAGTATCTTGATATACTCCCCACATATTATCAATATATTCTTGTATTAACCTAAAAATCTTTAAGTTTTTATGTTTTTTAGGTATTTTTCCATAGATTGCCTGGAAATTTAACTGTTTTGCTTCTGAATACTCTTCTTCAGTAATTTCTTCTTTATTAAAGTATAATTTCGCTAACTGTTCATGAGCTGATTCTTCATTTAACTCGTAGTTAATCTGATCACAAAGTAAACGCAAGTGATAACCGTCAAAATCAAACTCAACAAACTTGTCGTTTTGAGGTTTGAAACACTTTCTATGTTTCTCAGATTTAGGAATAGCAGCGAAATTAATGCTATTGTGAGCATTAGTAGGTCTAGACGTAGCATTGTATAAATTATATGATGTTAATACTGTGTTATTATAAATATTGTATAAAGGATTCTTAGGTTTAAATAATTCTGTGAAAGCATTGTAGAATATACCTAATCCTTGTTGTTCTACTAAATAAAATACATTTGTACAAGTTTCATTATAAAAATTAAAGCCATTAGGAAGTGGACTACCTAATAAATCTTGTATTTTATTAAAATTTTCTTCGCATTTTTCGTGATGTTTAGATAATGGTATAAGTTTATTAATATCACAAAAATTTGAGTTTTTACTATAAAAATAGTTATAAGTCTTATTAGAATGAAAAATATCTAGTCTATCATACTCTCCCATAGAATATAGTAATGATATATCAATTAATCCACGGGTATTAAAGTGATAGATAAAGTCTTTTCTATTTAAGGTATAAAGAGTATCGAAAGCCTCTAAAACTTGAGAGACACGGGTTTTAGAAACATTAATACCTTCATCATGATCTATAGGAATAATAAAACCTTTATTTAAATTAAAGGGTCTAATATACAGAGCAACTGTGGTGGAAAGTTTAGGGTGTAAATTATCGTTATTAGAAATTACTTCTACATAACCTTTATTTATTCCATAACTTTTTAATCTTTCTATCTGTTCTTCAGATTCGACTATATAAAACATTTAATAACAACCTTTTTACTAATATATAAAAAATAATTTTAAGAAACAACTTTAATAAGAAGAACTTCCAGCTTGACCTGAAGATTGACCTAATTGTGCTACTTGTTGTTCTAATGCTGCTATTCTTTGTCTATCAGTATCTCTATCTTCTTGTAATTGTTCGATAGTTTCTTTTTGCTCTTCTTCGTATCTTTCTTTTTCTTCAGATGCTGCTTTAGCTTCATCCATTTTTTTCTTTTGTTTAGCATCTATAATATCTTCTTCTTTAATAGCAGATGCTCTTGGAGGTTTTGGATCAAAAGAAAATTCTTTTTCTGGTTGTGGTTTAAATAATGGAGGTAAAGTTCCTTTAGGTGCTTTAAACATTTCTGGAAATGGTATTAATTTATCATGCTTTTTATAAGTATGTGTTGCACCGACCATTGCTCCTTCAGATGGATGTATATGATAAGGACCTGTATATTCTTGACCAGTTCTTTTATTAACAAATTCTTTACCGTTAGTAAATAAGTCTTCTTTTACTTTAGGTTTTTTAGGTTTAGGTAATTGAGATATTGCAGTTTTATCTAAAACAAACTGACCTGGATCTCTTAAAATTTGAGCTCCTATACCCGGTAATATAAGTTCAGCTTGATTTATTACGTCTTGATTTTTAGATTTAGTACCTGGATATAAGAAACCGTTTATTAGTTGATCTTCTAAAGGACCGGTAACATACCACTCTATCCTTAAAATTCTTCTATATAGTTTATTAGCATCTTTTTCTTCTCTATAACTACCTCTTTTAACTTCAATAATTTTTTCATTTCTAGAGTCTTTAACAAAAAATCTTGAAAAAGAACCTTTACTATAATCTTTAGAAGAAGGTTTATTTATTTGTGATACAAATTGTTTATCAGCTTCTGTTAATTTATTTAAATCAATCAACTGATCTTTTTTAGCATCTAAACCGGCAGGAGAGCTACCTTTAAAAGCTCTACCTAAAAAATCTTTTATTAAACCGCCTGCAAAACTAGAACCATCAGGATTCGTAAACGCTCCTGGTTTAGCTACATCTTTTAAAAATTTAAATTTAGGTAAATACATTTTATCCTGTAATATTTTTTATTGGGTAGAATTGAGTTCCTACACTAGTTTTCCATTTCATATCAGTACCAATAGTATGACTAACAGCAGTAATAATATATCCAAATTTTGCATAAGCTTCAGGCAAAATTCCTTTATTTATTTGAAAGCTACTACCTATTACAAACCCCTGTACACCGTCTAAATCTATACTCAACTCAACTGGTACTATACCTAAAGTAGGGTCAGATTTAGTACTTCTAGCTTTATAGCTTACTAGCTCAGCAGTAGCATCTGCTCTATGTTTACTAAGGAATGATGGATCGTAGTTTTTATTACCTACATTATTAAAATTGTCATAAACTTTTTCCATTCCCTCTATGAATTTTTCTCTTTTATCTTTTGTATCATCATTTGGTGGTTTAGCTTCTCCCTGTTCTTTTACAGGCATATGTCTGTCAATACACCCTCTATTCCAAGTAAGAAGTACATCAATATCGTCTTGTGAAGTTTCAGGTTTAGTACTTTGAGCTGCCATTGCTACTTGATTAGCTATATTAGAACTAATTTTACTACTAATATTAATATCAAAAATAGTAGAACTTAAACCAAATATATCTATCGTAGCTGGTGCTTTAGATTTTTCACCTTTTCTATCTACTACAGTAAATTGACATGCATATGGGGCCTCGTGATGGTATGCTATATCTAATTCACATACTCCTCCGAATGCTTCATTAGTTTTACTTAAAATACCTTGCATGAAATCCATCATACCCTTATTTTCATTTATATCTCCAACCATAAACTGTTCTGCAACTGCTTCTATAGTAGTACTACAGATCATTAAATCTAATACATCTTTAGATGTTCCTCCTGTATCGCTTGCCATAGTATCATGTAAACCTAATAATTTGTCTGGTCTTAATTTACACTCTTTAAAATCTTCATTATTCCGAGGAGGATAAGGTAACACAGCTACTGAGGGATCAATTGAAAAAGCTTTTGATGGTATTGAATGTTTATTATTTATTTCTGATTTTTTATATACAAATGTTGCATCTGTTTGATCGGTACCTGGGTTGGTTAATGCAATAAAAGAATTGTATATAATTAGAAGACCTCTTAAAGGAATGTAAAATATATCTATTTCAGCACCTTCAGCATCTTCTTGATGCATCATATAAACTTTAAAATCACTTATTAATGCAGAACCAACAGTTTTTGCTTTATTATTTATTAAGGTATCTTTCATACTAGCTACCTTACCACCACCATAATTACTTAAGTCATCAATACCTCTAGATATTATATAATGAAAAAGAGATTTAGTTTCTGATTCTTTATCATCTTCTTTTTCATTTTCTTTAATTTCTCCTGAGGGAACAAAATCTATTATTTTAGATCCTTTTAACCCTTCAAGTACAGTTCCTCTAGATAGTAATTTTACACTACAGTCATATGTTCCATCATTATTAACATTCCAATCAAAGTTTACTATATAACCAAACATACCATCATAATTACCATCAAAGGAATTACGTTTAGCTTGAACTTTTCGGTCCATTTTATTAAATGATTGCATAGTAAAGAATTCACTATCAGGTATTGCATTTTTTTGTGAAGCATATTGTACATACCCATCATTATCTACATAAACAGTATTACCCCATTCTAATAAAGCTGTATATCCAGGTCTAAAGTAAAGTTTTTCGATATTATTAAAATCATCAACCGAAAAAACTTTAAACTTTACTACTGCTTCTAATAAAGTTCCGAAAGTATTTTTTGATTGTACTGATAAATCAGTTATTCCAGGTTTAGGTCTATAACCGTAAAAATCTGAACTAGAATATAATGCATTATCACCGCTAATACCAGCTCTGTTAGGAGCATTAGATAATTTATATCTTTTTGCTAAATTTGCGCCATCCTTTCCGGCTTTAATTCTCGCACTTGGATCAGTTACACATGCTGCGGCATCTGATTCATTAACTCTATCAACACTTGATCTTAATAATATCCATGCCGATTTAGAAGACAAAAACTTAAGATCTTTATCATCTTTAAATTTTTTTTCAAAGATGTCTTGTCTTCTCTGTAACTGTTTAGTTACATTAGTACTAATAGAATTTCCAATTGATTTCGACATTACCTATTTCGGTTTAGTTCTTCGTAAGCATTTAGATGCTTTAATGGATTATCTGGTATTCTCAACTGAACCCCAGGTTTACAGACAAGCCCGTCGGTTTTAGAAGTATTTGCTGAGGCTATTATCCACCAATAAGAACTATCTCCGTAAAACTGTTGAGCTAAGGTATCATATCTATCTCCCCCTGTGGTTATAACATATATATCTTCTTCAGATAATGGTATATCAGGGTATACAGAATTTAAATAATATCTTCTGCCTTTTAAATCTTTTTTTATTTCTATATTTCTATATCTTCCCATTATCCAATAAAAGTTGATCTTGTAGTAGGTGCAAAATTATGTATAGGAGTAAACGAAATATCTACATTTAGTATATGAGGTACTTTTAAATCACCTTTGTCTTCTAAATCTATTTCCCAAGGATAAGCTATATCCCAAGATAAACCTACTGATTTTATAAACCCATTTGTATTTTTTAAATAATCTCCTATCGTTACTCTAGTCAAAGTACCTCTCATAAATGCTCCTGCATTATTATAAGATGGTGCTGTTGTACCTGCTAATAAGTTAATTTTTTTGTATAAAGGTTTTAATTCATCTTTAGATAAAGCAGCTATTTTAAATGCAAAAGAAACATCTCTTGAAAAACCAGTATAATTATATACATCTTCAGCTCTACCTACATATTTAGTACCTTGCCAATCTCCTGTATAGTTATCACTCATTGAATCTAAGAACGCTCTAAAATATAAGAAATTAGTTTTATCAGGTTCAATTACTTTAAATTCAAAAGGAATTATTTGTGCTTTTTTTGCTTCTGTATTTTCTGAAGCTGATTCAGCTAATTTATTAATATAATCGACTGGGTTTGCATCTGGAGTAGATTGATCTCTCATTTTCCTTTTAGTAGGAATAAATAATGGATCTGTAATATAATTTTGAGTTCCACCTACTTTAGGAAAATAACTAGTTTGAAAATCTGCTACATTTTCTCTCTGTTCTTTAGTTTTAGGAGTAAAAGTCGATTTTAATTTATCTTGTTCATTTTTTGTAAGAGAAATATCTTTACCTGCTTGTATACGGTTATTAGCTTCATATTCAAAAGTACCATCTTCACTAGGGTTAGGTATCTGTCTTTTATCATCAGGAACATTTTCGTCAGTTATGCTAATAAAGCTATTAGGATCTTTCCTATCATCTAAAGCATCTTTATTTAAGTATTTAGTCTTTTCATTTCCTTCTTCATCTTGTAGATTTCTTTCTACGAAATTTTTAGTACCTTCTTTTAATTTACTGGCAGGATGTTCTTCTAATTCAGTATTTAATTTTGTATTAGTTCTACCGTCTAAAGTAGGAGTATTTTTAGTAGGTATTAAATTACCAAATGCAATTTCATCTGTCTTATTACCGTCTACATCATTGGCAGGAGTTAAATTAGGAGGAGCAAAAGAATTAGCAGGTGTAAAATTAGGATCTTGAGCTGTACCTTCACCTGTTGAAACTTGGGTTTCCTTTGGTTTTATTAAACCTCTACCATCTTGTTTTAAATAATTTACAGCTTCACCTCCTTCTACTCCATCACCTTCAGTTTTTGCTAATTCAGCTTTATCATTAGGCCTAGCTCTATTTTTAAGAACTGCTACGCCTTTATCACCGTCCTTATATAATTCTTCAATCTTACCAGGTGTGTTTAATTCGGGGAGGGTATAATTTTTAGATTCTTTATTACTTCTTTTGACCGTAGTTGATTTAATATCTGAATATACATTAGTTACTCCTGTGTATCCTTGTATTCCGGTATCTTTATCACCACCATCAAGGCCAGAAGTTTTTACTTGATTAGTTTTCTTTTTACCAATACCTAAAAAACTTCCAACTGCTGATGCAGCTGAACCTATATCGCTTATTAACTGTTTACCTACTCCTGTTAAACCTACTGTTCCTCCAAAATTATCATTACCGGGTATTTGATCGAATTTGCTATTAATAATTATCTTTTTACCATCATAAAATAATGAAGCTGCTGAAGGTGAGTAACTTGCTTCTCCTCCTAATCCATCGTATTCATCATTTCTACTCCCAATAGGTTGACCTGTTACTGCTTGTTCTGCTCCTTTAATACCATCATTACCTATACCCAGGTTATTTTGCATGAATTGTTTAAACTTACCATCTCCTGCTGCGGTAGTATTTTTAAGATAAGAAAATCCATTAAAGCCATAGACAAAGTGTGTTCCAGTACCATTTACTGGAATTTGAGCTAGAGTTGCTCCTATGACTTTTGCTGAGTTACCAATTGTGCCTAATGCTTTTTTAATGATATTACCTTGCTGTGTACTAGCTGTAAGAAGTGCTAAATTAGTAGAAAACTTTCTACCAGGATTTGATTCTTTTAGTAGTTTAGTTATCCTACTAACATCATCTTTCAATGCACTAGCTCGAGTAGTTGAAGGTCCATCTTCAGTATACCCAGGTAGATCCTTCTTTACAAAAGGTTCTTGAGTATTAAATTCAGTATTAGACAGGCTACGTAAGTCGCTCGTTAATGTGATTAAAGGCCCTGTCGGCATAATGTATTATTATTTTTCTGGATTCTGATACTTCTCTGGAGTTACACCATCTAAATCAAATACTGAATGCTCTCCTTTTAGTTGTGCAGGTGTTTCACCTTGAGCATGTAGTTGAGATTTAATATTAGCGCCAGCTCTTTCTTCTGGTGTTAATCCAGAAAAACCTAATGAGCTAACTCCTTTTTGTAATTTATCTAATAGTCCCATAATTAAAAATTTAAATTTAGTTTATTATAAATAGCTTATGAACTTTTACTTGAAGCTAATACTAATGCATTACCTGCTTTACTTCCATCGATAAATACATCACCACCTTCTTTCACAACCGCTATTAATTCGTCTATTTTTGCAGCTACTGCATCATTATTACCTTGTTGACCTCCAGTAATACCAGAAATAAGATCCGTTATTGCACCTGTAGCTGCTACAACTGGTGCTGCGAATGCTGTGGTCATAATGAGACCTTTTAATTCGTTTAATTTTTCTGTCTCTAAAGTATTTAATGCTAAAGCAATTCCTGCTAATCCTGCTGCAATTGCTGTTAAAGAAGTACCAACTTCAGCTAAATTTGGAGCTAAATTTGCTAAGGTTTGAATATCACTCATAATACCCCCACCAAAGAAACTTGCTATTCCTCCTCCTGCTAATGCTAATCCAAATAATCCTATTCCGGCTGCTGCAGATGCTAATGCTGGTCCGAGAGAAAATAATCTAGCAACCATTTCTCCATCAACTGTGGTACCTATATTAACTACTCCTTCTCCAATTAAACCTAAGCCAGTTCCTATTTCTTGCATAGCTTTACCAAGAATATATAATGCTCCAGCCATAATTACCATAGCTCCTGCTCCTGCTAATATTGCTATTGCTCCAACTCCAGAAGACATTATAACTCCTAATGCAGCTACTGCTGCTACTAATACACCTAAAGAAACTACTGCTTTACCAACAGCTGACCAACTTACCTCCATAAACTCTTGAGTAGCTTTAGCAAATACAAATACAGCACCTGCTGCTATAACCATTGCTGCAGCTCCTGCTAATAGTTTTTTAGGATCTATTTTAGATATTGCATCAGTTAAACCTTTCATCCCACCACCAGCACCTTTAGTATCTTTAGGCATAGATTTAGCTGAGTCAGTTAATTTTTTAGTAGCATCTTGAGTAACTGGTGCTTTTGCAAATCTACCTTTAGCATCTCTAAATCTACCTTGAGCATCTTTAGTTATTTCACCAACTGGGCTATCTTTTGCCCCGAACAACTTTTTTAACGTACCTCTAAGTTTATCTAAACCTAAATTTTTAGGATCAAATCCTTTTTTAAGATTCTGAAATAAATTTCCTGCTACATTAGGATTTAATGCATTAGATATAGCTTTTTTAACTATCCCAATAGACATTATCATCCCTGCACCAAATGCTAATTTCAATGTATTAGCTAAAATTGATCCTTTACCTAATAAATCATCAAATCCTTTTAAAATAAAAGTCATAGTATCAGCAAATAATGATATAGGATATACAATTGCCTTAACTACAGGTACTAATGCATCTAAAATAGGAGCAAAAGATTCTCCTAATTGCATTAAAGCTCTATTCATTCTTTTTTGAATATCTTCAGCTTTTAATTGTTCTACAGTAACCCCCATAACTTTAGCTCTTTGTTCATCTGTGAGTTTAGATGCTGCATCTTGAGTCATTACCATTTTAGCAAGTTCTTGTCTAGACATACCCATAGCTTTTGCCATAGATTCTTGCTGTATTCTATTCATATTAGCAAATTCGGCTGCTGAGGCACCTTGTTTAGCTAATTCGTTTGCTACACCTTCTAAATCATTATTTAATGCTAATTGTCTTGCTTTAGATAAATTAATATTTTTACCAGTTAATAACTGTGCTTCCATTTCAGCTCCTATCGAACTTTCAAAATCTAATAATCCATCTGCAATACTATCAACTTTAGCTAAATCCATACCTAAAGCTCTTGCTGCTGTAGCAGCTCTTGCTAATGCTTCTGGGTTATTACCTAATGAAGCAGTAATATCTTCTGATGCATTTAAAACGTCATTTAGTATTATTCCTAATGGAACAGCTGATTTATTTTGAGCGTTCATTTCAGAAGCACCTTGGCTAATAGAAGAGTTTATACTTTCTATAGTTTGACCGGTAAGTTTCTGTATCATACCTAATCTAGTAGCTTCATCCCCACTTAAACCTAATTCATGTCTAAAGTATGTTAAACTGGTTAATAGTTCTGCTCCAAATAATTGATTAGCATCTATACCTAATTTTCTAGTAGATTCAGCTGCTTGTTCTAATACTTCAGATGTAGCTGCTACTTTTCCACTAAAATTACTAAATGCTGTTGTTGCTGCTCCTGTTAATCTTATCGATTCAACTTGAGCTTTATTTACAGACATAAAACCTTTAACAATAGTAGCTGTTATTGCAGCAGGATCAAGTAAAGCTTTTCCAAAACCTTTAGCTAATTTACCTGCACCAGCTAACATTACACTAAACTGACTACCGTGTTCAGCAGCAGTTCGCATAGCTTCTTCAGCTTCTTCTAATGCATCACCTAGTATTTTAGAATCAAGACCTAATTTTTGCATTAAGCCTCCAGCAGATCTTATTAGATCTCCTGTAAGACCCATTTTATCGTTTATCTCTTGTTCAGTTTTTAATCTAGCTTGTGCTTTTAATAATAACGCTTTTTCAACAGCATTTTGATCATTTAATATTGTTTGTATATTTTCTGCTTCTTTAGTTGCTTCTTTACCTTTTATTCCTTTTTCCTCTAATTTTTCAAGGATTTGTTTTTCAATATCATCTTGATCAGTTAAATTATCAGTTATACCGAATTCTTCTTTTAGTCTTTCTTTAGTAGAATCTAAAAATACTTGATTTTGTTGAAGTTTAGTAATTCTCTTTTTGAGGTCTAATTCACTTAATCTACCTAAACCTTGTTCGTCAAGAAGCATTTCTTTAGAAATATCTCGAGTACTTCTTCTTAATCTTAAAGCTTCATTTAATGGAACATTACCTTTACCTAATTCGTCAGTATTTTTCTGTATAATAGTAGATAAATCTGTAAAACTTTCTTTACTAAATTCTACAGCATCTTTTAAAAATTCAACTCTATTACGCATTAAATCAAGCTGCTTTGCAGTATCGCCTCCAGCTTTTGCGATAGCATTAAAGTTCGCTTCCATCTTTTCTAACTCATTGGCAGCGACTCCAAGATCTCTTAATTGCTTAATTATTTTAGCTAATTCCTTATCCACTAGGTAGTTTTATTTAATATAAATAGTTAAGGCCCGCTATTTGCGAGCCTTTGTACTATAGTTTGGTTGCCTTATAGCAGGACCTTTAGGTACTGATTTAGATGGAGTACCTTTTTTATACTGTTTTGCCTCTTCTTCATAGTAATCATTCATTTTTCTAAACGTAAAATTACGTAACCAAATAGGCATATTATAGACGGTATCGTAGTCAAATCCGCCTTTCCCATGAAATACTATTTCATGAACCTGTGTAAATAGGTTGACCCTATATTGTTGCGTCAGGCCAAAGAAAGGTAACCCCAATGGGAATATTCACCCCCTCTTCCGGACCGCCTGTAGGGTAGAAAGTTAAATCTACGTCTGGGTTAACTGTTTCTACATGTTTTCTGAAATCTCTAGAATCTCTCGCTAAAAATTGATTATCTACAAACTCTCTTATAGTTTTAGTTTCTGTAGATCCATTAACTGAGGTAATCATATATTTTAATCTAGTAGATAGTTCAGGTGATGCTTCTTTATTGACCTTTCGAAGTCCAGTTATCTCACGGGCAATATTAGTTTCATCAGCATGTGTTAACAGCTTAAATGTAATTGGTACATTTGCTGTAGGAAGAGTATAGGCAAATTCATTTTTACCAGATTCTAAAATAGAATAATCAATATCTTTATTCTGTAAACCAGATAGATCTATATTCTCCTTAGTTCCAGCCCAGGTAAATTCATAATCTTTACCGTATCCTAAAACTCTTGCAGCGACAAGCAAAGCATTTTTATCTCCTATAAGAAGATCACTGTAATTAATGTTCTTATCAATTATAAGAGCTTTTAGTAGTTTATCTATTACTACTCCTTTTTCAATGTAATTTTGATTAGTAAGAATATCTTCTTCCTTAGCAGTCATATATTTCATCTCTATCTTTCCGGATGATAAAGGTGATTCTTTAGGATATAACAAGCCTCTTGAAGGTAATTCTACAATTTCACTTGGAAATTTGTTTTGTTTTTCCATAAATTTTATTAATTTAAAACTAGTTTATTAATAAATATACGAAGAATATTTTTTATAACCAACAAAAAACCCGGATAATTCCGGGTTCTAAGTCAAATAAGTATGTTAACTAAATATTAGTAATTTAATACACAATAGTCCATTGCTACTGATATAGTTAATTCTGCTACGTCAGATGTAGCCCAGTCAAACGAACCTTGTGACATATTAACTATAAAAGCACCTTTGATTACCCATTCAGAGACGATATCTCCTACAGGTCCTAAAATATTTAGTGTTAAGTCTTTTTTGTAGAAATCGCTGTATCCTGCTCTTCCAGTTACTGACTCATAAGAAAGTCTTGCCCAATCCATTACAGCTTGTGCACCAGAAGGAGTTACAGGATCATAGAGTGTTAAATCCATATTCTCCCAATTTCTCTTTCCTCTTATTTTTCTATATGAGTTGATGTGATCTAGTTTCACTTCCTCATCTGTAAAGCTAGGAGCTGAAACGTTCTTAACCATGAAAGAAGGAATAGCATCGATATACATAATGAACCTATTTTGAACCTTAGGTTCGAAGGCTCTGAACATTATTTCATTTGGATCTAATACTGCCATTTTGTTTTAATTATTTATTATAAATATCTTACTTTTAAATTATCCTCCAAAAGACGCTCCAGTTGGTTCAACAGTGAAGTCTAATACTATAAATTCTACTGTTTTAGCTGGTTGAATAAATATCTGTCCTATTAATTGGTTTCTATCTATTACGTCTGCTGAGTTATTTGTTTCATCCATTACTACTCTGAATGCATAAAGACCTTGTCTTTGTACTACAGACTCTAAGTAAGGATTTACTTGAGCTAAGAAATTGTTTCTTGTAGCCGTAGTATTTTGTTCGAATACTAAGTTTCTTGAAACGTCTCCTATGAACTTCTTAAGAGCGATTAATAATCTTCTTACATTTACTCTATCTAAAGCACTAGATTTCTTTTGCAATGTTTTCTGACCGAATACTGATATACCAGCTCCAGGGAATGTAGCAATTGGATTAATGTTAGATTTGTAAAGAGTATCTCTTTGAGTTCTAGTTAATTTTCTTTCTGCTTGAATTACATCTGAAATTCCACCTCTAGTTAAACCAGCAGGTGCAAACCATGGTGCCGCAGCTCCATCTGTGAATGCATATACTCCAGGTATTACTACTGAAGCAGGAATCCATACATTTTTACCAGTAGAAGAAGCAGTTTGTAGCCATGGCCAATATCCTGCAGCATATGAACTGTTTACTGTTGAAGCAGCTGCTACTACGTTTGATACTGTAGCTCCATATTGCTCTAAATCTACTACTGAGATACAATCTCCTCTAGTCTCTGCTAAAGATATGATTGAATCTAATTGAGTTTTATGATTACCATAATCGTAAATTAGACCTGGTGCTGATACAATGTTGAATACATATTCGTCTTTGTTTCCTAAGACTGAAATTGAATCAGCATAATTAGCTCCTACTAATCCTTGAGAATCGGTATTTGTAATATCTTCAAAATATTTTGCTGTTCTATTATCTGGGTAATTTTTACCTGTTGCGCTATAAAATGATCCTGATTGACCAGCTGTAGGTAATGAACCTGAGTAGCTGACACTATTAGCATCAACGTTTACAGATATTCCGTCTGTTCCTAGATAATTTAAAGTTGGAGTGTTTACGGCAGATACTCTAATATATTTAGATCTGTTTACGTATTCACCAACTGTCTTGATATAAATTGATCCATCTCCATCTGTAGTTTTAGAATTGTATTGATTTCCTACTACTCTTTCGATATAATTTCCTGAGTTTGGATCTAATGATAAGTCATTGAATGTTTCAAGTATAATTTTATTCTTTGTACTGTCGTCTCCTCTTCGTACAATCAAAGAAAAAGTACCTGCTGAGTTATCAATGTTTGATACTTCCCATCTAAGGTTATCTGCAGATCCACTTGATAATGATCCGTCACTGTTTAGCGACATGTCACTTGGGTCTGCTGATAGAGCACCGTTATAGATAAATCCTTTACCTAACGTCTCTAATGCAAAAGGCTTTGTTGAAACTGCTGATGCTGTAACGTGAGTACTGCTAGCTCTAGTAAATGAGCCAGATACTACTCTAGTAACAAGTGCTGAGTTTCCACCTTGATTAAAATATGATTTGACTGCAAGAGAGGTCATAAATTCATACTTATTGGAACCGGATTCAAATGTCGTACCGAATACTCTCTGATACTGACCATATGATGTTACAACAGTAGGTTCTTCTACTGGTCCTTTTACTGCGGGTCCAATAAAAGCAGCGCCAGCTTCGACAGGAGCAGGTGCTATAAATGAAATATCATTTTCTCTCGCTAATACACCTGGGGAGATTAATGTTTCTGCCATGTTTCTTTCTATTAATTAATGAGTTCTATAATAAATATCTTAGTATTATCGAAACCGGGCCTTATAAAATCTCTATAAGTATGGTTTTCGTTTTATATAAATAGGAAAGGAGATTACAAAACCTCCTTTAAAAAATTCCTTTAGAAAAAATTACTTTTAGCTGATTGCTCCGTCTTCTAAACTAATACTGACCTCGCCGTATTTTTTCTGTAACTCGATGCTTATTTTTATCTCATCGCTTTTAATCTTAGCTAATTTAGTATTAAGCTTTTTTTCTGCATCTTCAACATTTCTTTTAGCAAGGTAAAATTCACCAGCTTCTACTTTAATATCATTTACTCTAGTTTTAATATCTTGAAGACTCAACAACTCTTCTTTAGTTAGTTTAGTTGCTTTTTTAGTTTCGTTTGCTTTCGCCATGACTTATTTAGTTTACTTTATTATAATATAAGATAAATATTGCTAATATCCAACTTTTACATTAAAATTTTTATTATTGGGTAACTTTAAATTTAAATCCTGAATAATATTAACTCCTGATGATTCTATTAGTTCAGTCCAAAATATACTACCTTCGTAATCTTGATATTTACTTAACAGTTTATTATTTAAATCTTCTATTTTATTTATAAATTGTTTTTCGGGCATGAAAAATATTTTTTTAAATCCTTTTGCAAAACCACTAAACATTCTTTCATCTAAAGTCTTATAATATACGCAACCAAAAAAACAATCTTCTATTGACTTTAATAATAGTAAAGGTCTTGATTGTATTCTAGCTTTATTATAACTTTCGTTTAAACATAATCTATATTTTATTCTGATTGCATCTAAATTAGGTTTAAATTTAATTATATAATCGTATTGATCTATATCGTTTATACTGTTTACTACTTTATAGGTAGAATAAACATATGAAATTAATCTATTATCAAATTTTTTTTCTTGTATAAGAATTTCAAAATTTCGAACTTCTTTTTTTAATCTTCTTGCTTTATTAATCCATCTAAGATTTTCTTCTGAGTTCCAAGTATGTATATAAAGATCCGTTTCTTTATCTAAGAAAGGTTTTATATTATCTGATATGTCAAATAAAAAGCCAGATATAATTACTGCTTTCATTTTCTGGTATTACCGTAATGAATTACTTTTATATTTTTATCTGTTTCAAATGCTCGCCATGGATCAACTACTATAGAACCTTCCGGAAAGTCATAATTGTGAAACTTATTCATATGAGCTAATAAATAAACAGCTTTAATTGGCTTTTCAGGATCGTATATAACTTCAAACTTACTACCAAATCTTTCACAGTACTTGCCTGTGAGTATAGAAGATGAACCGTCTATATAATCTACATCAGGTTTAAAAGCTTTACCTAATATTACTATTGGTAAATCTCCTTTTTGACTCTCTATTACTAGTCTAGTAGATAAATTTTTAGCTTGTACTTCTCTAGCAAGCATTATAGCATCGAATAAGTCATATCCTAAATCTAATTTTTCTGCCATATACCTTAATGCAATATTATCTCTTGGATGACATCCTCCTCCATCACCCATACCTGGTTTCATATATGCAGGGCCCATAATACGTTGAGTAGATCTTGCTAAAGCTCCTGCTACTACATCAGCATTCATATTACCATTTTTTTCTGCTACATCTTGAATCATATTTACTAAAGCAACTTTTGTTGATATAAAAGTATTATAAAATATTTTTATTCCTTCTGCTTCATCCCATGTACCTACCTCATATCTTGTTCCTTCTTTTATAAAGGTATAATAAAAATCTAAAAGTAGTTTAGCATCTCCGGTCATAGAACCGTCTTCAGTCCCTATTATAACCATTTCTGGGTTAACCATATCCCATTTTACAGTCCCCATTGCAATCAGATAAGGGTTATAAATAAATCTAAAATTATTACATAAAGGAATAAATTCTCTTCTTATAGTACCTGGTAATACGGTTGAAATTAAAATAACTAATTGATCTTTATTAGTATACTTATCTACCTCACTTAGAACTTCTTTTACTATATCATAATTAAAGTCTTTATTATCTAAATGAGATGTTGGATAACGTCCATCATATTTAGGATCATGAGGTGTTGGTACTGCTATAAAAATTAACTCTCTATCTTTACATACCTTTTCGATAGAATTAACCATATTAAAATTAGACGGAGTTACTTCGTTTACATCGTATCCTATTACTTCGTGTTTTTCTGCCATTACTTCGGCAGCATATTGACCTAATTTACCTACTCCTATAAACCCTATTTTCATAAACTTATTTATTATAAATATTTAGTTTTTCAAATAAATTCGTTTCACTATATTCAATAATTTTCTTCTGATTATGCTCTAGAACAGATTTCATTTTATTTCTAAGTTCGTATAATTCTTTATGAGAAAATGTATTTAAGTACCCCATCAAACCTAATATTTTATTAACTCTTTTAACTACATCGGTTTCACCATCATAACTTTCATCAAACCATCTATTAAAAGTTTTAAATCCTAACTTCTTTAAATAACTTAAGGTACCTGGGTTACCAAGTACTATAAAAGGTTGTTTACTATAAAGGCCTTTAGCTATTTTTTCAGATAAAAATAATCTTTCACTTTCTACATCTGTTTCAGTTATAATGGATATAAACGTATTATTAAAAAGTTCTATTGGTATATTAACTGCTGCATTAAACTTCTTATCTAAATCATCTATAAAAATATCTATCTTTCTATACTTAAAAAAATTAAAAATTCTATCTCTTTCTTTTTTATCTTTTATCCAACTAGTCAATTCGTAGTGAAGAGCATCCATAAATGCAGGTTCTGATTTGGAAGCTAAAGATATTAATGTATTATTAATTAAAGTAGGTTGCTGTAATAATTTATAGTAAAAGTAAAGTCTATGACTTCTACTAATTCTATTTAAACATAAAAACTTTGCTGTGTAAGGGTATTCATTTTTTAATTTATGTTTAATTTCAGTAAATAAAAACTTATCATTATCTTGTACAGTATCTAAAAATAAATTACAAGATAAAAAATAGTTGTACGTAATAGCAGTAAATAGTTCTGAATCGGTTTTATAATTATTATCTCCTGTTAATATAAATAAATTTTCTTTTTTTAGATTATAATTACGTGCTAATTGTATTAGAGATTTTTCCCACTCTTTAGCAGGTGGTTCCATAAAAACTCCAAATATAACTTTACATTTATTACCTTTAACTGCTTCATGTACTTTTTCAGGTAAATGAAAATTACTTAAACTGTTATAATTGTAAATAAAAGGATAAGGTATATCTAATAAGTAAAAAAAGTTTTCATCATCTTCTATTAACTTATCTATAATTTTAGGTTTACCTTTAAATTTTTTATCTTTTACCAAAAAATTCCATACTGTACTTAATCCATCTCCATTAAGAGTTTTGTCATCAGGTAGATTGTTACTATAAGGTAACTGAAAGTTAATATCAAAATAATGGAAACCGAAATTCATCTTATAAAACTTCTTTAATTATTTTTTCTAATTTTTTATGAGTAGGATCAAACTCTTCTAATTTCTTTTTTAATTTTAAATCATTATAATTTTCAGAAAGAAATCTAGTTATATCCATAGATAGTTTTTTATATTTTCTTACTTGTAACTTTATATTTAATTCTTTTGCTATAAATCTAGAATATAAAAAATGTTGATAAGGAGTTGGATGATGCTCTCTATATGGTTTACCATCTATTGTAGTTTTAACCATATGTCTAGGAGGATTATCTAAACTATACCTTTCTATAGAAGGATCAAGCCAATATTTACTTTTAGATAATTGTTTTAATGTAATTAGGTATTTACTTCTTATAACTGATTTAATATTCTTTTTAACTATATCTCTAGAATTTACCGGTTCTCCTAAAAAATCTTGTATCCAAGGTTCAAACATATAAGTCATAAGTAACTTAAAACCTAATTTTTCAGATAGTAAAATTAAATGGTCTACATAATGTACTATATCATTTAACTTATCAAAAGGATTAAAGTGTTTTTCTAGATATTCATCTGAATAATATGGGTTATTATCTATTTGTCCTCCTCCTACCCAGGTATTACATTCCATTTTTCTTATATCATTTCTCAATAACGAGCTCCACTGTACTATAACTACATAATCTTCTGGGTTGATATCGGAATATTTAAAGTAATCTACTATTTTAATATAAGAATGTCTTGCTCCCATACCTGACCAACCTAGGTTAGTATATTCGTTAAAATGTTCTCCTAACCAATCAGCCCAAGTAGGGTAATTATATTGAGTATAACTACATCCTGCAACAAGTAATTTATCTTTCATGTACTCCTGTTATCTGTAACGTATATCTAGGTTCAATTCCTATATTAGATGCAGCATGAGGTGCATCTTCTCTCCACATAACGTAATCTCCTTTTTCCCATCCGGTAAAAGCTTGATTATCTATTTCAAAATAATGACCTGATTTCCATTTTTCTAAAAATACTATAGCTCTTGAAACTTTATTATAAGGTACTTCAAATACTTTACTATAAGTTTCATAATGATCCGTATGTACAGGCATTATATCTAACGTAGACATTTTATAGAAAACATAACCGCACTTTTTTAAATGAAGTTGTTTACTAACATCTTCTACCCAATCAGGCATAGGGTTTTTACTGCTATACATTCCACCACTAAAGCTTTTATGGTAATAACCTTCATCTCTCCATTTAGTTATTTCTTCTTCTTTAATAGGTTGTTTAATATAATCAAAATTTTTATAATCCTCATTCCAAGGAATTATATTTAAATGACCGAAAGTATAATCTAACATTCTCTTATCATATCAGCGGTTACACAATGAAAGGATCCTCCTAAAGTACGAGAATGCCTTAATT
>MDSV01112479.1_pt1 | contig 19382 bp, 21 predicted proteins | sample 810851 | NCBI WGS metagenome assembly MDSV01 (sample SAMN05326640, study PRJNA326480) | marine metagenome | isolation source: seawater | place: Atlantic Ocean: North East | collected 2012 | reverse complement strand
TTCAGATTTTACTTCTTCAGTTTCTTCAGATTTTACTTCTTCAGTTTCTTCAGATTTTACTTCTTCAGTTTCTTCAGATTTCACTTCTTCAGTTTCTTCAGATTTTACTTCCTGAACTGAATTTCGTACTATATCGTGTTCATGAGATATTGGTAATAAGGCCATATGCCTGGCTCTCTTAATTGCTTTTGTGAGGCTTCTATGGTCTTTAGCCTCATTACCTGTTCTGTAAGAACTTGTAATTTTTGCTCTATCGGAGATATAGGATATTAGAACATCTACATCCTTATAATCTACTGGAAGGCCTTTAATAACTTTAGATATAGGTTTTTTTCTATCTCTAAAACCAAAAGAGAAGTTGTTTCTTTTTGTATTTTGTCTATTAGTAGTCATTTTTTTCCTTTTCTACCATGGTAATTCTTCAGCATCATCGGCCTCATTTTCATTAGAGGTTTGTGGCTGATTAATTCCGAAATCATTAGATTGATTATTTGGATTTTGATTTTCAGTGGAATTATTATTTTGAGAAAAGTTACCATTATTTTCTGAAGATTCTGAATTCCTATCTAAGAAAATCACTCTAAAAGCGGTAACTTCATTTGACTGCTTTTGTGTCCCATCATTAGCAGTATAAGTACTTGATCTAAATCTTCCTTCAACAAAACATCGTGATCCTTTTTGAAGAAATTGATTTACTGATTCAGCAGTTTTATTCCAGCAAGCAATTCTAAACCACTCAGTTTCTTGAATTTGCTCTCCATCAGAACCATTCCTATAATTGTTTACAGCCAAGCTAAAATTAACAACCATTGAACCATTGGGAGTATATCTCATTTCTGGATCAGAACCACAATTTCCTATAAGTAATATTTGATTTAGACTCAACTTAGTATCCCTATTTAGTACTTACTTTGTAAGGTTTAAACTTTTCTTTAATAGTTATTAGATGCCTAATAACACTTACATTTTCTTTCAAAATGTTTTCCAGTTGAATAATTGACTCAGGTTCAGCTTCAATATCAGCTAAAAAATATGTTCCTTCTTCGAAATTATTAATAATGTATGAAAGTTTTCTTTTAGCCCATATTTCAGCTTTTGTAATTTTGCTTTTCTTAGGCAATGAAATAGATTTGGTTACATTAGATAAAGATTCTTCAGCGGCTTGATCATCAAGTAATCCACCTATAATCCACATTAATTCATATCTTTTCAAAATTTTCCCTTTTTCAATTGATTTTCTGCTGTATAAAATTATAGCATTGATTTCTTTATAAAAGCTCTATATAAATATGATTTATTTAAGGAAGTGGTAATTTATTCATGATTTTATTTACCTCTTGTTTTATATAAGTACTTTTTTTTGCTGAGGTTGTAAGAGTTTGAAAAATAAGTTCCCCAATTTGTAATAAATCATTTTCTGAAATTTTTCTAGTAGTTATAGCAGGAGTACCAATTCTGATTCCTGAAGTAATTCTTGGAGGATTCGGATCAAAAGGTATTGCATTTTTATTAACAATGATACCTACAGAATTTAATTTTTCTTCAGCTTCTGCACCGCTAAGATTTACAGATCTAGTATCTATAAGCATAAGATGATTCTCTGTGTCATCTGAAACAATTCTTAATTGCTTATCTTTAAAAAATCCACACAATAATTTAGAATTGGTTATTATATCTTTTGAATATTGAACAAATCCTTCTGATGAAGCTTCCTTAAATGCTACTGCTTTAGCAATGACATTGTTCATAATTGGTCCACCCTGAACAGCAGGAAAAATACCTCTATCATATTTTTTAGAAAGTGAATTCTTGATTATTGCTATTCCTCCTCTTGGCCCTCTTAATGTCTTATGAGTTGTTGATGTTATTATATCCGCAATATTTACAGGAGAGGGATGCTGTTTTGCAACAATCAATCCAGCAATATGAGCTATATCTGCCATCATAAGAGCATTAACAGAATCCGCTATTTTTCTGAATTTTTCAAAATTTATAACTCTAGAGTAAGCAGAAAAACCACATATTATAAGTTTGGGCTTAATTTCTTCAGCTATTTTCTGAATAGAATCAAAGTCAAGCATCTCAGTTTCTTCATCCAAAAAGTAATTATGAATTTCATATATTTTCCCAGAAAAATTCACATTATGACCATGAGATAAATGACCTCCATGATCCAAAGATAAACTTAGTATTCTATCTCCTGGATTTAGTAGAGAAATATATGCAGCCATATTAGCTTGAGATCCAGAGTGAGGTTGAACATTTATGTGTTCACTCTCAAATATTTTTTTCCCTCTTTCAATAGCCAAATTCTCTGCTTGATCAGCAAACTCGCACCCTGCATAATATCTCTGTCCCGGATATCCTTCAGCATATTTATTTGTTAATATTGAAGACGTATATTTTCTAACTGAACTCGAAGCATAATTTTCTGATGCTATAAATACAGCAGAATCTCTTTGTCTTTTTTGTTCATTTTCTAAAATATTTTCAATTTCTATGTCAGTAATATTCATTTTTTAAATTTAAAGTATATATAGCTTCATTCTATATTGATTTTTTTTCTAATAGAATGAAATAATTGAATGATAAAAATTATTAATCCTAAAAATGAATGAATTCTTAGAAATCCCAAAAACTGCTATGGTCATTTTTGCTCACCCAGATGATGCAGAAATAGGTACTGGAGCAACTGTAGCCAAATGGGTATCAAATGGAACAAATGTTGTTTATCTGCTTGCTACCACAGGTTCTAGTGGATCAAATGATCTTGAAATGACTAGTAAAAAAATTGTTGAAATAAGATCTAATGAACAAATACAAGCAGCAAAAGCCATTGGTGTAAATGAAATAGTCTCTCTTGACTATGTTGATGGGGAATTAGAATCTAATAGATCATTACTTTCTGATCTAGTATATAACTTGAGAAAATATAAACCTGAAATTGTTTTTACGCATGATCCATTTAGGATGAAAAATTTCTTACATAGAGATCATAGAAATTTAGGATTTTCAGTTATGGATGCTATTTATCCATATGCAAGAGATCATTTGCATTTCCCTGAACAAATAAATGAGAATATACAGCCCCACAAAGTTAAAAAATTATTATTTTGGGGAAGCGATGAACCGAATATTTGTGTGAATGTTAGTAATTATGAGCAAAAAAAAGTTGAATCTTTATCAAAACATGAGAGCCAATTACCAGGATTAAGCCTTGGATCTGAATATGGCAAAAATATTATTCTAAGATTAAAAAATTCTGCTAAAGACTTATCATTTGAATACGGTGAATCATTTAGGATGATTGAAGCCAGATCATAATGATAGATATAAATAATAAAAAATATAATTTCTATGATCCTGTAGAAATTATAGAACAAGAAAAAAAACCTGAAAGCTTCTTTTCAGATATCATCTATATTCTCTCAGAAAAATACATACCAAAAAGAGAAAAAAATAAAATAAGAAATCAATTTTCTAATTTGGTTCAAAATTATTCAAAACCAAAGTCAGAAAATTCTACTTTCCAAAAAATATTTTCCGGCTTTGAAAATTTGTTAAATGAAAATTTAATTTTGAGATTAGAAGAAAATATAAATAAAGTGTCACTTCTTAAGTCAAATTTTATTCTAATAGACCTGAATAATAATAATAACTTCAAATTTACTGAGACCTTGATAAATAAAATTTTAAATAAAAGAATGATTCCAATAATTTCACATCCTGAAAGGTTCGAATTTCTTAACAACGAAAGGATAGAAAAATTACATAAAAACGGTGTCCTATTTCAGTTATCAATAGGTTCTTTTTCATCCGTTTTTGGGGATAAATATAGAATTAAGTCTATAGATTTACTAGAATCAGGAATTTACGATTTCATTGCTACCGATACTATCAATTATTATGAAGTTAATGATGAATTTTTAGAGATACAAATAAATAAAATAATAAAAATAATAGGTTCTAACAAATTAAATGAACTAATTTACAAAAACCCTAAAAATGTTATTGATGAAAAATCATCTAATGATTATGAATTACTACACATTAAATGATGTGAGCCACTTGGTATAGTCTGATTTCTTTTTTATTGAATCATTTCCAATTACTATAGAAAAATATAATTCTTGTAAATTCTTGGTGATTGAACCAATATTACCATTTCCTATTTTTCTACTATCAAGAGTGCCAACTGAGGTAACATGAGCTGCCGTACCTGTTAGAAAAACTTCATCTGCTAAGTATAATTCTGATCTATGAATTTTTCTTTCATTAACTTTAAGTCCCAATTCCTTTTGTGCTATCTCTATAATTGAATCCCTAGTAATTCCCAATAAACAATTATCTGTTTCTGTTGGAGTAATTATTTCATTGTTCTTTATCATAAAAAGATTTTCACCACTTCCCTCTGATACAGTTCCATCAAAATTTAATAGTATAGCTTCATCAAAATTAGCAGAAACAGCTTCTGTTTTAGCTAATATACTGGTTGTATATAAACCTGAAAGTTTAACTCCAGTGGGCATCATAGTATCTTCTGGTCTTCTCCATGAACTTGTTTGACAATTAATAGGTTTATCATTATCAATATAAGCCCCAAAAGGAATAACTATAATCGTAATATCATCATCAAGCTCATGTAATTTTAGATTTGCTACCAGCTCATGAGATTTATAAGCGAGGGGTCTTATGTAAACATCTTCTTTATAACCATTAGATTTCACAAGATCAACGGTAATTTCAGATAAATCTTCAGCAGAATATGGAAGATTCATACGTAGAATATTAGCTCCGCGCAAAAGTCTCTCGTAGTGTTCCTGTAATCTAAAAATAACCATTTCATTTTTATCAGAATTCCAATTACCTCTTATCCCTTCAAATGCAGCTGTTCCATAATGTAATGCATGAGTCATAACTCCAACTTTTGCATCTTTTAATAAGATCTTATTGCCTTGATGAAATGCCATTCCTTGAACACTCATACTAATAACTCCAAAAATTTATTTTCTATTTTTTTTAAATTCTTCATATAGTTTATATGTAAGATCATTAAATGGGTAATATTTTCCAGGTGAACCTGGATTTTTATCTAATTCTTTTTTTACAACTTTCTCTATTTGATCTCTTTCTTCCATAATACTTAAGCATTCATCTAGTATTTTGCTAGGAAGAACAACAACTCCATCCTCATCTCCAATAATATAGTCTCCAGGCATAACTAAAATCCCTCCACAATTTATTGGTTGATTAACAAAATATGGAAGCATAATTCCAGGGCCTTGTTTAGAAGTATAAGAATGCGCATAAATTGAAAAATTATATTTTTTCATAGCTTCTGAATCTCTAACTGACCCATCCGTGACTAAACCTGAAATTTTCTTTTGATTTAATCTTAAAAATTTAATATCTCCTCCAATTGATTCCCATGGGCCCACTGAAGAAGCTACCAAAACAGAATCTTCTGAGCATAGTTCGAATGCTTCATATTCTGGAGAATTTATACCTTTAGGTAAATCTTCTAATAAATCTTGACGATAAAAAACAAATCCTAAAGTTACAGCAGTTCCAACCATTTTATCCTTCAGAATCAAAGGTCTAGGGCCTTCTATCATTGATTGAGGCCATCCTAAGACAGTCATTGCATCAATTATATTTTGTGAACTAAACTTTTTTAATTTATCAATTTTTGAAATCATAAATTATCCATTCTTAAATTTTTCTAAAGAAGATACTAGAGTAGAACTATATGGTAAAGCAATATTATGTTTTTTTGATAGACTCACAACATGACCTAATATGCTATCAATTTCTAATGGTTTATTGTTTTTTAAGTCGTTAAACATTGAAGAGGTCATTTCATCTGCTTCTTTTTTTAGATCAATGATAATTTCATCTATATTCACTGAGCTTAATTCTATCCCTTCTGCAATACCAACCGTTAAAATTTCTTTCATAGTTCCTCTCAAAACATCCTCTCCATAATATGAATCTATTAATTCCCTGAAAGACATTCTAAAAGAAGTCATTATTGTTCCAAATGCACCCACAATTATCATTTTTTCCCAAAGGGTAGATAAAATATTTTTTGATATTTTAAAACTTAAGAATTCTGAATCAAATTTTTCAAAAATATTTATCAATCTTTCCGACTTTACATTGTCTAATTCTCCCATTTCTATTAGTGCTGAAGAACCTTGTTGAAGAATAACCCCTGGAGATTCAATTTCTGCTTCAATGAATGTAGCCGCTGGAATTATATTTTTTTTATTTACAAATTTTTGTATTTCATTATGACTATTTACTCCATTCTGAATAGTAATAACTAAAGTATTGTCATTTGAAATTTTTTTTAAAATTGGGAGAGTTTGTTTGTTTGAATAAAGCTTAGGAGTATAAAAAATAAGATCAAAAAAACCTAGATCTTCTACATTATCTTTGGCATTTATAGCTATTTTATAATCTCCCCAATGAGACTTGACTGATAAACCATTAGAAGAAATCTGATTATAATGATCCCCTCTACAAATTAATGTGACGTCAAAACCTTTATTTTTTAATACAGCTCCGTAATAACTTCCTACAGAACCAGCCCCTAAAACTGCTATTTTCATGAGAATTTATTTTATATGTTTAATTTTGGTAATTAATATAAATAAGTAACAAAGTAATTATTTTGTAAAATGATACTATGAGAAAAAATAATAGAAAACATAATGAAGCTAGAAATTTATCAATAGTTCCTAATTATCAAAAGAATTCAATTGGTTCTGTTTTAATAAAATTTGAGGATACACAGGTAATTTGTTCTACAAATATTTCAAACCATGTGCCAAGATGGCTACTAAACAAAAATCAAGGATGGATTACAGCAGAATATAATATGCTTCCAAACTCATCTTCTGAAAGAATTTCAAGAGATAGAGGAAATAAACTTAGTGGAAGGACACAAGAAATCCAAAGACTTATAGGTAGATCACTAAGACAAGCAATTGATTTAGAACTTATCCCAGGTGTTGTAATCACAGTGGATTGTGATGTACTAAATGCTGACGGCGGAACCAGAACTGCCTCCATAACTGGATCCTATATTTCAACTTATATTGCATTGAAAAATTATTATAATACTAATCCGTCTAAATTTTTCAAGAATCAAATAGCTGCTATAAGTTTAGGAAAAGTTGATGGAGAAATTTATCTTGATTTAGATTATTCTGAAGATTCAATAGCTGATTTTGATATGAATCTAATTCTTAACTCAAATCTTGAAATAATTGAAATTCAAGGTACCTCAGAAAATGAACTGTTAAGTTTTGATGAACTAAATCAATTAATAGAAATTGGTTCAAATGGAATAAAAGATATTTTCAAATTACAAAATGAAATCATAAAAAACATAGATCTTAAATAGGAATCTTTGAGGATAAAAAATGCACAAAATAAAATCAATTATTGGTAGAGAAATTTTAGATTCTAGAGGTAATCCAACAGTTGGAGTAGAAGTTATTCTTGAAGATGGGAAAGTGGGCTTATCAGCAGTTCCATCAGGAGCAAGCACAGGAACAAGGGAAGCCTTAGAACTAAGAGATAATGATTCGAATAGGTATAAGGGTAAAGGAGTTATAAAAGCTGTTGAGAATATAAATAATAAAATAGCTAAAGCCTTGATTTCAAAAGATGTAAGGGATCAATTAGAACTAGATAATATAATGATAGAAATTGATGGTACTGTTGAGAAAAAAAATATTGGAGCCAATGCAATATTGGGGGTTTCACTTGCGATACTTTCAGCTTCAAGCCTCTCAGAAAATATTGAACTTTATCAAAAAATAGCTAATCTTGCTGGAGAAAAAAATCCTGTTATTCTTCCAGTACCTATGTTAAATATCATGAATGGTGGTGCTCATGCTATAAATTCAACAGATTTCCAAGAATTTATGATAGCTCCTGTAGGATTTAATAGTTTTTCAGAATCTATAAGAGCTGGCTCAGAAATATATAGCACCTTAGGAAAAATTTTAGAAAAAGAAGGGCATTCTACAAACGTTGGATTTGAAGGAGGATTTGCTCCTTCAAATTTATCAAATAAACAAGTTTTAGATTACATTATGAAAGCTATTGAAACTACTGGATATAATCCTGGAGAAAATATTTATATTGCCCTTGATCCTGCTTCTTCTGAATTTGGGAAAAATTCAAAATACAATCTTTCAAAAGAAAAATTAGAACTAAATTCTGAAGGTATGATTGAATATTATTCTAAATTGATAAAAGAATATCCTATTTACTCAATAGAAGATGGGCTATCAGAAGATGACTGGAATGGTTGGGCAAAATTTACTGCTAATCACGGTAAGGACATTCAAATCGTAGGAGATGATCTATTTGTAACTCAGACAAAATACCTCCATAAAGGAATAGATGAAAATTCTGCGAATTCAATTTTGATCAAATTCAATCAAGTTGGCACAATATCTGAAACCATTGAAACGATTAAGTTTGCACTAAAAAATAAGTTTAGTTGTGTAATAAGTCATAGATCAGGAGAAACTGAAGACACTACAATTGCAGATCTTGCAGTAGGTACAAATTCTGGTCAAATTAAAACTGGAGCACCTGCTCGCTCAGATAGGGTTGCAAAATATAACCGATTGCTTAGAATTGAAGAGAAACTTAAAGATAAAGCAAAATTTGCTGGAAAATCAATTTTATTATAAATTATGTCTGTAAATATAGGAATTAACGGTTTTGGAAGAATAGGAAGACAAATTCTAAGAATCGTTGCAGAAAACGATTTAGATCTCAATATAGTTGCTATTAATGGTAGATCAGATCTTGATACTTATAAGCACTTACTAAAATATGACTCTGCTTATGGAAAAATCAAACTAGATGTCAACAACGATGAAGACTTTTTGTTTATTGGAGATAGAAAGATAAGATTTTTCAATGAAAATAATCCAGAAAATATCCCTTGGGCCAGAGAAAATGTAAACTTAGTGATTGAATCAACTGGAAAATTCAATTCTAAAGAAAAAGCTGTCGCACATTTGGGAGATAGTGTAAAAAAAGTTTTGCTTACAGCTCCTGGCAAAAACGAAGATGCAACTATTGTTATGGGAGTAAACGAAGAGATTTATAACAATGATAAACATCATATAATTTCTAATTCATCATGCACAACAAATTGTTTAGCACCAATTATTAAAGTGCTTGAAGATAATTTTAGGATTAAAAGTGGTTTTATGACTACAATTCATTCCTATACCAATGATCAAAATATTTTAGATAATTCTCATAAAGACTTAAGAAGAGCTAGAGCAGGCGCATCAAGTATAATTCCCACAACTACAGGGGCAGCAAAATCTGTTGCGAAAGTAATTCCATCTATCGAAGGTAAATTAGACGGGATGGCATTTAGAGTTCCAACCCCTAGTTGTTCAGTTGTAGACCTAAATGTAATTCTAGAAAAAAAAACAACTTCTCTTGAAATTAATAATTTATTTACTCAATACTCAAAAGACAAACTCAAAGGTATTTTAGATGTTACAAGTGAGAATTTGGTATCTATAGATTTTTTAGGCAATAGTCATTCTTCAATTATAGATTTAAACTCAACTCTTGAAATAGGAGACAATATGTTCAAGATTGTTAGTTGGTACGATAATGAGTGGGGATATGCACACAGAACTATTGATTTAGTTCAGATATTGTCGACAAAATTAGATTAATTAATGACTAATTCTAAATAATTTACTATGATTATAAATATACGGGTTCGGTGTCGTATAAACAAAACAAAAAGCCGAGGAGAAAAAAATGAGTACTTTAAAAGATAAAAAATCAAAAACATGGAAAGAACAATCCTTACCTGAGGTTGGAGATTGGAGAGTTAAGGGTGGACTAGCCCAAATGCTTAAAGGTGGGGTAATAATGGATGTAGTTACACCTGATGAAGCAAAAGTAGCTGAAGATGCTGGAGCAGTTGCTGTAATGGCACTTGAAAGAGTTCCTTCAGATATAAGAAGAGATGGTGGCGTAGCTAGAGCTTCAGACCCTGAAATGATATCTGGCATAATTGATGCAGTTTCAATTCCTGTAATGGCAAAAGCAAGGATAGGGCATTTCGCAGAAGCACAAGTTTTAGAAGCGCTTGGTGTTGATTACTGTGATGAATCTGAAGTCCTTACTCCAGCTGATAATGCATTTCACATTAACAAATGGGAATATAAAATGCCATTTGTTTGCGGAGCTACTAATCTAGGAGAAGCACTACGAAGAATTGGTGAGGGTGCATCAATGATTAGAACTAAAGGAGAAGCAGGTACAGGAGATGTTGTGCAAGCAGTAACTCATGCAAGGCAAATTCTTTCAGATATTAAGAAAATTCAAAGATTAGACGATGAAGAGCTAATGACTGAAGCAAAAAATTTAGGTGCACCATACGAGCTAGTTTGCGAAGTAAAGAACACAGGTAAACTGCCTGTAGTAAATTTTGCTGCTGGAGGGATTGCAACTCCTGCTGATGCAGCTCTATTGATGCAAATTGGAGTTGAAGGTATTTTTGTAGGATCAGGAATATTTAAGAGTGGGAATCCTTCAAAAATGGCAGAAGCAATCGTCCAAGCAACCACACATTATGAAGATGCTGATTTAATAGCTGAAGTGTCAAAGAATTTAGGTGGAGCTATGAAAGGCGATGAAGTTTCAAAATTAGAACCTTCAGAAAGATTAGAAAAAAGAGGTTGGTAAAATCTCAGGTAAAAGTTGGTGTGTTAGCTCTACAAGGTGATTTTGCTGAACATCTAGATGTACTCAAAAGTCTTAAAGTAAACTGTATTTTAGTAAAAAAAACAGAAGAACTATCAGATTTAGATGGCTTGATTATACCTGGAGGAGAGTCTACCACTATAAAAAAACTAATAGATCGCTACGGATTTGAACCTGCCATAAAATCAAAGATTGATTCAGGAATGTCTCTTTGGGGAACATGTGCAGGTTTAATTTGTATTGCCGAGAAACTTACTGAGGAAGATCCTGATCCTATGAAATTCATCAGTGCAGAGGTTTCTAGGAATTGGTTTGGCAGACAAGTTGATTCGTTTGAATCCAACATTAAATTTGAGGGAATTGAAGAAAATATAAAAGCAGTTTTCATAAGAGCTCCTATAGTTAAGAAAATTTCTAAAAAAGTTAAAGTGTTATCAACCCTTGAGGATGGAACAATAGTTGCAATTCAAGAAAATAAAATAATGGGGACTTCTTTTCATCCAGAAATAACAGGTTCCTCAAAAGTACATGAATATTTCATTAATTTAACAAAACTGTAATTTATATTAATAAATATACTGAAATAAAAATTAAATAATATGTTTAAAGAAAATTTAGAAATTTTAGATGATTTAGATTTATTTTTAGATATCCTACCAAAAAAAATCACTAAAAATATAGAGAAACAAACTGAAGAACTAATTGAAGTAGTTTTAGATATAGGAAGGCCTCCTGTAATTATTTACTCAAATAATAAAAAAACTCTAGAAAATGAAATTGTTACAGATTTAGATCTCAGTTTTGTTTTAGAAAAATTAGGCCATGTTGGTGACGATAATAGAGCTGGAATTGAAAAAACTCTTCATAGAATTTCATTAATTCGTAATAGAGCAAGCAAAACAATTGGTCTGACTTGTAGAGTTGGAAGAGCTATTTTTGGAAGTATAAAAGTAATTGAAGATTTTATAGGAAATGGAAAAAGTATATTAATCATGGGTAAACCTGGAATAGGTAAGACCACCATGCTCAGAGAAATAGCTAGGCTTTTAGCAGATAAAGAAGAAAAAAGAGTAGTTGTTATTGATACATCGAACGAAATTGCAGGTGACGGAGATATACCTCATCCAGCCATAGGATCAGCTAGAAGAATGCAAGTTAAGAATACAGATCTTCAGCATAATGTGATGATTGAAGCTGTAGAAAATCATATGCCAGAGGTTATAGTTATTGATGAAATTAGTACTGAAAAAGAAGCAATGGCATCTAGAACTATTGCTGAAAGAGGAGTTCAACTAATTGCTACAGCTCATGGAAATACTTTGGATAATCTGATTATTAACCCAACTCTTAGTGATTTGATTGGTGGAGTTAAATCCGTTACTTTAGGAGATATTGAAGCTAGGAGAAGAAGAACTCAGAAAACAGTTTTGGAGCGTGAATTTGAACCAACTTTTGATATTTTAGTAGAAATAATAGATAGAAACGAAGTATCTGTACATTTTGATGTAGGACTTTCTGTAGATAAAAAATTAAGGGGTATTTCTACAACTACAGAAGTCAGGAAAATTACAGATGGCAAATTAATCAGAATTAATGATCAAAAATATAATAATGAATTTTCCACTTTTGAACAAAATAATACAAAAGAAATTAAGATCCCCAATAAATCTCAGAAAAAATCAATTGAAAAAAAAATCAATGTATTTCCATTTGGGCTTCAAAAAGCTAAGTTGAAAAAACTTTCAAAATCTTATTTTAAGAATATAAAAATTGTTTCTGACCCTGAATCAGCTAAGATAATTCTAACAACTAAAGCAAACTATTCTAAAGATCCAAAACCAAAAATAATAGAAATTGCAGAAAAAGTTGGGATACCTATTCATCTAATAAAAAAAGGATCAAATGATCAAATTGCACGATTTTTAGAAAAAATTAGTGATGATAAATCTCAAAAACAAAATTTTGTTGATAATAATAGGCTTGATAATGAGAAATCAGAAGCGTTAAATGAAGTTAAGATTGGAATAAAAAAAATAAAAAATGGAGAGAATCAAATTGAGTTATCACCACAAGATCCTAATATTAGGAGAAAGCAACACTTTATTGCTACAAATGAAGGAGTGGGTTCTAAATCTGTTGGTGAAGAAAACAAAAGAAGAATAGTACTCAAAAAAAGATCATAATGACCTCAAAAAAAAATCCTGAAAGAAACCTAAAACTTTTTAATTTTCCTGAAGATGGGAAGTCTTCAAAAAATGTTCTATCTAAAGGCTTACTAATAACATTTGAAGGTGGAGAAGGCTCTGGCAAATCAACTCAATGCAAGAGACTCGTAAAAAAACTTGTAGATGATGGAATAAACTCAATTTCGATTCATGAACCAGGAAATACCACATTAGGGGAACAAGTAAGAAAATGGGTTAAATCAAAAAGTATTCAAAGCCCTATTGCAGAAACGTATTTATTTTCTGCAGCAAGAGCAGAACTGTGTAAATCAGTTATTATTCCAGCTCTAAATAAAGGAGTTACTGTAATTATTGATAGATTTATACACTCCACTCTAGCCTATCAAGGATATGGCAAGGGAGTTGATCTAGATATAATAAATAGCTTAAATAAAATCTCAACGAATGAATTAATTCCAGACTTAACAATTTTACTTGATATAGATCCAAATATTTCTAGCACTAGAATTAATAAATCAATAAATATTGAACTAGATTCTTTGGAATCTAAAAAAAGTAAAAGAGAGAATTATGAAGGTAACAAATACGAAAATATGAATAAAAATTTTCATACTAAGGTTAGAGATGGCTACTTAGAAATGGCTAATAATAATCGTTCATCTTGGAGCATAGTTGGAGCACATCAAACAGAATCTAGGGTTGCTGATTCTGTATGGAAAAGAGTCAAAAGGCTTATAGATAGCTATAAAATCACCTAATCTTTTTTTGATCAGTCCATTCAGAAATTATTTCTAAATCATGATCAAATGCCAAATCAGGTAAATTTTTAATATCAAAAAATCCGACTTCTAATGTTTCATCTAATGGTTTTATTTCACCAGAAACAAATTTTAGATTCCAAACTAAAAGAATAATAGGCGAATCAGCGTTTGAGTATACACCTGAAATCCACTCAGCTTTTACTATAATTCCACATTCTTCAAAAAGTTCTCTTTCTATTGCATCTTCAACTTTTTCAAATCTATTTATATAACCTGATGGCATACTCCACAAACCATAACCAGGTTCAATACCTCTTTTGACAAGTAAAATTTTATTTTCTTTTTCTAAAATCCCTACTCCTACAACTTTAGGGTCTAGATATTTTTGTTGATCCATATTTATAATCAATTTATAACTTATGTTTTAATGATATAAAAATAATGAATAAAAAAGAGTTAGAAAGAATCAAAGTTATAAACCATCTGATTAAGTCTGATAAAAAATTAGGTGAATTTATACAATATTTTGAAAAAGAAGACTTTGTAATTCAAGATGATTACAAAAAAAAATCTGATTTCTTATCAATGGTAAGAATAATAATTGGTCAACAACTTAGTATAAGTGCGGCTTCCAGTATCTATGATAAATTTACAAATAAATTTGGAGAAGAAATAAAAAACCTAAGTGTAGATCAAACAAATGAGGAAGAACTATTAAATCTTGGACTTTCTAAATCAAAAATAAGAACAATAATAGAGATTTCTAAATTAATTAGAAATCATCAACTAGATTTAAACGAAGTATCTAAATTGGAAGAGATAGAAGCAAAAAAAATTCTTTGTGAAATTAAAGGGATAGGTCCATGGACCGTTGAAAATTTTCTTTTATTTACAGGAGAAAATAAAGATATTTGTCCAGCAAATGACTTAGGTGTAAAAAAAGGTATAAAAAAAATATATAAATTAGATGATTTACCTTCAGATGAAGAGGTATATGCTATTTCAGAAAAATGGAGACCCTATAGATCAGTTGCTATTAGGTACATATGGGAAGTAGTTGATCAAAATATCAACTTTTAATTACCTTTCTATTACTTAATAAAATAGTAAAAATAATTAAAGCAATCCCAGAAAAAATAAATGATATATCAACACCATATTTATCTGCAATAATACCCATAGGAATTGCACCTATAGGTATAAAACCAAAACTCATTGCATAAAAACCCATAACCCTCCCCCTATATTCGGCAGGAGTTTTTTCAATTATTAAAGAAGGATTTAATGATCTTCTTCCAGCATCTCCCAAGCCAAGAAAGAAACATATAAAAATAGAAAAAATAGTGATAGATGAAAATCCTAAAATTAAGATAGAAAATCCCGATATTATTGAAGTAATTAATATATATTTACCTTTCTTAGAATTTTGTGGAATAGAAGCTGCGATTAATGTTCCAAGCAAAGCTCCTCCACCAATAGATGCAAGCATCAAACCAACCTGAAGAGCTCCACCAGATAGATTTTCTGATGCGTATGGGGCAAAAAGAGTTCTAGTTGGCATTGTTAAGAGAGTTGTAACAAGAGCTAATAAAATTAAATACATAAGCAAAGAATTATTTTTTAGGAGCGATAAAACATCTTTAATTTCCCTGAACATTGCAGGTTTTTTATTGTTTTTTGATTTTGTACTTGGGATCATTGATGTGGAAATAATAGCAATTATGCAGAAAAAAGTTATTAAAACATAGGTCATTCCTGGTCCAAAATAATGATATACCAAACCACCTATTGCAGGAGATATCATTGTAGTTAAGGACATACCTGCAGCATTTAATGATATTGCATTATTGAGTTGATTATCATCAACTAATTCTGCAATAATAGCTTGCCTTGCTGGCATCATAAAAGCCCAAAAAGTTCCTTGAAAGAATGAAACTATAATTAAATGATAAATTGTTATGGTATCCGTAAAAATTGATATAGCAATAAAAGATGTTATTGCTATTACACCTAGCTGTCCAAGTTGTATAATATTTTTATTATCAAATCTATCCGATACTACTCCGCCAAATATTGAAAATATTAGCATAGGAGGAGCAAAACCTACACCAACCAAAGTGACGGCTAAAGATGATGATGTAAGATCCCATCCTAACTGGGACCTCGCTAGCATCTGTATATTCATACCACCAATCATAGAGATCATACCAAAAACTAAAAATCTAAAATCTCTATTTCTTAATGAATCAAAAGTGTTTATCAAATTACTCAGCTAGGCTATATAACAATAAGTTATAATTAAATTTCTCTAATAAGTTAATTAAAAGGTCTTAGTTTATACGAATATGGAATCATTTTTTCAATTTGCTGCATTAATAAGCGCTATCTCTTGGTCTACATCTGGAGTTATTCTAAAAAAAATAAATTTTTCTAGATATTTTAGCTTCCCTTTTTATGAAGCAGTTATTTCCTTAATAATAATGGGGATAATAATTACATTTATGGAGAATTGGACGGTTATTTTTAATGAAAACTCAAATGACCTGTTAATGTTTACTATTGCAGCTTCATTGAGCTGCATTGGAACTGTTTTTTATGTTATTTCAATAAAAAATAATCCTATGGGAGTAACATTTACATTATGTGCAGTATCTACGATTCTAATTAGTCTAACTTTAGATTTTATGATAAATAATATAAATTATAGCCTTTTAGTTTTTGTTGGAGCAAGTATAGTTCTTATAAGTATTTTTGTTATTAATTTTGAAAGTTTTAGAGAATATAAAGATAAAAATATTTTGGGAATTTTAGGAGGAGTTTTTGCAGGAAGCCTATGGGGAGTTGCAGTATTTTTTAATGACAAAGCGCTTATTCAGAGTAGTATTCTTACAGGAGCAATTGTAAGAGCTGTAGTAAGTATAATATTACTTGGAATATTGAGTGAAATTCTGAAACAAAGGTTAGAAATAAATACTAATAAAAAAGAAATTTCAAAAGTATTAATTGCAGGTACGCTAATTACTTTTGCAAGTTTATTATGGTTTTTATCTTTAGATACAATTACTGGTTCGTTGACCACAATCTTTGGTAATACGGCACCAGTTTTCGCAATTATACTAGGGTTTTTCTTTCTAAATGAAAAGATACATAAGTCTGAAATATTTGGTATATTTTTAGCTTTTATAGGTATTGTAATAATAATATTAGCTAAATCTTAATTGCATCTAGTTACGCCTAACCAGACTAAAATAAATGGACCAATTAGCATAAAAATGCTTATTATTCTTACTAACATAATTTCTTTATGATATTTATTTCCAAATAGAATTCTAACACCTAATAAAAAATATCGTATAGCTATAAATCATGCGATTATATGAAGTTTTTTGATATTTGTATTATAAAAAAGTTCTATTGATAAATATTGATAATATCAAAAGAATTAAGATTATAGAAAAAATAATTTTTGCTTTCACTAATTTGATTAGCATAAATTTTTAATATGATTCAAATCTTTTTATAATATTAGTTTCAGACATCATTTCAGATTCTTTTTTTCTCACTTCAAGACACTTTTGAAGTGTTTCTTCAGCTATATCTAAAGGAATTCTAGTAATACCATCTTCATCAGCAATTAATAAATCACCTGGATTTATTTTTAATTTTGCAACTTCAACTGAAGTTTGTGTTTCAACAAGATTAAAAGGACCATGCCCAGGAACTCTTCCTTTTCCCCATACAGGCATATTAGCTTTCTTAATACCTGGAATATCTCTAACAGATCCTTCAGCTACCATTCCAACAGCTCCTAGGACTCTAGCCATATTAGCCATTACATCTCCTATTATAGCTGCACGACCTTTTTCCTTTTCAACATCCTCTAAAACAACAATAACAGGGAGATCATTTTTTTTAATATTACCGTATAGATCATTAAAATCTATTTTTGAAGATGGTTCATTTAATGGCGTAACTTTTCCAGTTACGGCAACACCTACAATTGGTTTATCAAAATTATATGACTTTAAGTCTGGAGATGTGTAATCTGTGTTTGCATCTACATAGCCTCTAACTAAAATCATAGCATTTTGAACAGTAGCAGAATCAAACTCTTTATAATCATTTATTATTTTATTTAAGTCCATTATTTAGTCCTTTTTTTATAACCATCTTCTAGTTACTCTTTTATATTCCTTAAAGCCTTTTATTTTATTTAATTGTTTTTCTTCTTCCAAAACAACAAATTTATGTATTAATACTATTCCAATAATTGCTCCAAATAAAATACCAAAAGAAGAAAAAATAGTTGATATCCCGAACGCAGAGGCAAAAAAAGAAATATACATAGGATTTCTTGTGTATTTGAAAATTCCAGTTGTAATAATATATTTGGTCTTTATAAAAGGCGCAGGAGATTCGTTATTTGAATAAAAAGCTCTTAGTGAAAAAAGCATTATTAAAATTGCAGAAATAAAAATAAAAAATCCAGAAATTACTAATAAATTATTACTGAACTGAATTTTTCTAAAAATAAAATTTTCTATATTTCCCCCAAAAACACATGGCACAAAAAAAATAACAGGCGGTATTCTTAGTCTTTTATTTATTAAGTATTTCTTACCTAAATCTAAACTCATTTATTTAGTCCTCTAATCATTCCTCTAATGTAAGCAATTTGTCCTAAATGCTGATTTAATTCAGTCATTAATCTTCCTAAAACAAAAAAACCCGTAACTTGTCTATCAAAAAAATTATATTTTATTGATAGATCTTTCTCGGTTATTTTATCTAATAAATTGGTAGTTTGATTCTTAATAACAGCTGAATAATCAGATAACCAATTAATGTCCATATTTGGAAATTCATTTATTTGTTTTTGTGAAAAGCCAAAACCTATTTCATTTTTTAGGGAAGGATATTTCTCATAATAATTTTCAGATATCCATATTCTTTCTTGTCTTAATAGAATTTTATTAACTAAATTATCTTCTACTAAAGCCATATGCCACACTAGAAAAATAATATTATTAGAATGAATATTTGGTCTCCACATAAGTTCATCATTACTCAGTCCATGCAAAGATTTACTTAATATTTCATAATATTCGTTGATTCCACTCTTAATAGATTCAGAAAAATAATTCTTAAATTTACTTTTATGATTAGTCAATCTAATTTTTCTCCAGAAGATTCCTTATTATAAATTTCTACACCTAATTTCATTAGATCAGCATATCTCATTGTTTTACTTGAATTAGCTTCTGCTTGATCACTATTCATCCAATATTCCTTAAAAAATTCTCTAAAAAGTTTATCCTTAAAATGTAGTTCCATATTGAATGTACCTTTATAATAAATTTGATCTTCATCAATCAGTCTTCCTAGTCTCCATTCAGTAGATAATGTTCTCAAAATATTTCGGAAATAAGTTTGAAAAATATGCCTTTCTTTTGGTGTAAGAGAATCAAATCCCTTATCAAATTTTTCTATCATTTCTGGAGTTAAGTTGTCTTCAAACCATTCGTTGGTTTTAGATCTAATTTCCATTGCTTGAAGAGACATATTTGCATCTGCATCATTATGTGCAATATCTAATGCTTTTTTCTGAATAATCATTTGCCAAATAAGTACAGAAGCTACAATCAATGTAGCCAGTCCTGTTACT
>MDSV01057996.1_pt1 | contig 19384 bp, 18 predicted proteins | sample 810851 | NCBI WGS metagenome assembly MDSV01 (sample SAMN05326640, study PRJNA326480) | marine metagenome | isolation source: seawater | place: Atlantic Ocean: North East | collected 2012 | reverse complement strand
CATCTGTCATGATGAATGAAAGCATAGTTGCCATATTAGGTGCAATCATTCCAGAACCTTTAGCAATACCATTAATAAAAAATTTTGAATTTTTTCCATTAAATTTTTCTGAGTGAGTTTTTGGATAAGTGTCTGTTGTTCTGATAGCATTTGCTGCTTTTAACCAAGATTCTGAATCATTCTTTAATTTATTAATTAGAGCTGGAATCTTTTTAATAATCTTATTTGCATCTAATGGCTCTCCAATAACGCCAGTAGATGCCACATAAATTTCATCTTCATAACTATTAATTTCAGATGCTAGCTTTTTAACAATTTTTTCAACCACCTTATCTCCTTGGGGCCCATTGAAAACATTTGCATTTCCTGAGTTAATAAGTATTGCTGAAACTTTTTCTTTTTTGCAGATAGATTTATTCCAGTTAATGGGTGAACCCGGTAACATTGATTTGGTAAAAACACTCAAAATATCACTTGGTTCATCAAATTTTATTAAAACAAGGTCCTCTTTATTATTTTTTTTAAGTCCACAGTGTATTGAAGCAATTGATACTCCAGAGATTTTATGAGTTTTTTTTTGAGTTTTTGGAGCCAATGGTGAAATTTTAGTAATCATACTTTTAACAAACAAAAAAAAAATTATATCCTTATCTATAAAATTATTATAAATAAATACAATGTTAAACTTTTTCGCAAAAAAATTTTTTGGTTCTTCCAATGATAGATTACTGAAAACTATTTATCCTTTGATTGAAAAAACTAATAAACTCGAAAAAGAATACGAAAAAATTAGCGATGATGGTTTAATAAAAAAAACCAATGAATTTAGGGGTTTAATAAAAAAAGGACGCAACCCTGAAGAACTAATTCCTGAGGTTTTCGCAAATGTTAGAGAAGCTGCTAAAAGATCTCTGGGACAAAGACATTATGATGTTCAAATTATTGGAGGAATTGTGCTTCATAAAGGCATGATTGCAGAAATGAAAACAGGAGAAGGAAAAACATTAGTTTCTACATTAGCAGCTTACCTAAACTCAGTCTCTGGGCAATCTGTTCACATAGTTACTGTCAATGATTATTTAGCAAAAAGAGACTGCGAATGGATGGGAGCTGTATTCAACAAACTAGGATTGAAAACTAGTTACATAACTAATGGCATGGATGATAATGAAAGAAAAGTAGCTTACTCTAGTGATATAACGTATGGAACAAACAACGAATTTGGCTTTGATTATCTAAGAGATAATATGAAATTTTCAAAAGATCAAGTTGTTCAAAGTAAATTTGACTTTGCAATTATTGATGAAGTTGATTCAATCCTAATAGATGAATCGAGAACTCCTCTAATCATTTCTGGTGCAGCAGAAGAATCCTCAAGCTTATATAAGGTAGTTGACAAAATTGTTTCAAACTTAGTAAACAATGATTATGAAAAAGATGAAAAGTCCAGGACTGTTGTCTTAAACGATCCAGCAGTTGAAAAGTTAGAAAAAGTTTTCGCTCAAAATAAATTATTACAAAGTGGAAGCTTGTACGATATCAACAATGTCACCCTATTACACCATACTAACCAGTCTTTAAAAGCCAGGTTTATTTTTGAAAAAGACAAAGATTATCTTGTACAAGATGGCAAAGTACTTATTGTTGACGAATTTACTGGAAGAGCCATGGAAGGTAGACGTTTTTCAGATGGTCTTCACCAGGCAATCGAAGCAAAAGAAAATTTAGATGTTCAAGTTGAAAACCAAACCCTAGCTTCTGTTACCTACCAAAATTATTTTCGGTCTTATAAAAAGCTCTCTGGTATGACTGGTACAGCCAAAACTGAAGCTGATGAATTTTTTGATATATATAAATTAGAAGTTGTAGAAATTCCAACTAATAAAAAAATGATTAGAATTGATAGTGAGGACGAAATATACAGAACGTTAAATGAAAAATATAATGCAATAATAAGTTTGATAGAAGAATGTAGAAAAAAAAAACAACCTTGTCTCGTGGGAACTGTTTCAATAGAAAAATCAGAAAAAATTTCTTCACTTCTAAAACAAAAAAAAATACCACATGAAGTTTTAAATGCCAAAAACCATCTTAAGGAAGCCGAAATTGTTGCTAATGCAGGAAAACCTGGCCAAGTGACAATTGCAACTAATATGGCTGGAAGGGGAACTGATATAAAATTAGGAGGGTTAGAGGATGATAGTGCACACAAAAAGAATAAGGATACTGCTCTAGATGCTGGTGGATTATATATCATTGGAACAGAAAGACATGAATCCAGAAGAATAGACAATCAGCTTAGAGGTCGATCTGGAAGACAAGGAGATCCAGGGTCATCAAAATTTTTTCTTTCACTTGAGGATGATCTAATGCGAATCTTTGGGTCAGACAAATTAGATTCAGTTTTAAAAACACTAGGCTTAGCTGAAAACGAATGTATTCAACACCCGTGGATAACAAAAGCACTGGAAAGAGCTCAGAAAAAAGTTGAGGGAAGAAATTTTGAAATCAGAAAAAGTTTGTTAAGATTTGATGATGTAATGAATGAGCAAAGGAAGATTATCTATCAACAAAGAATGGAAATTATAAACGACATTGAAATCGATAATCTTATAACTGATATGAGAGACGGGTTTATTGATGATTTCTTTGAAAACTACAAAGTAGATTTTTCACAACTTGATGATAAGCAAAAAAAAAATATTAGCGATACTCTTAAGAATGATCTGAATATTGAATTAAATTTTGAAAAGTTAAAAACTTTACAAAACATTCAAATTGAAGATATAGTCAGTGAAATCAAAAACCTTTCTAACAATAATATAAACCTAAAAAAGACTGAATATTCAGAAGAACTTTTTAGTTTAGCTCAAAAAAGTCTCCTTCTTCAAATAATTGATAAAAGTTGGAAAGAACATCTCCTTTCACTTGATCATCTTAGGCAGGGGATATCTTTAAGAGCGTATGGTCAAAAAGATCCTTTGAATGAATATAAGCAAGAAGCTTTTTTGATGTTCGAAGATATGATGCGACAAATTAGAAGTACTGTATCAAAAATTATAAGTTTTATAGAAATAAAAACAGATGTTCCAGAGGCAAAACAAAATATTCCTGAGCAAAGAGAAATACAAAGCAACAAAAAAATTCCAAGAAATGCAAGGTGCCCATGTGGTTCAGGTAAAAAATATAAACATTGCTGTGGGAAATTTAACTAAAATTTAGTTCTCGATAAATTTTTTTCCAATATTTAGATATTTTTTTTCTCTATGTAAAATTATTTCTTCTGAAGTCCTGCCCTCAAATTCAGAACTAATTCTTAATAAGCAGTCCTTAATAAGTTTGCAGGTTTGTTCAATATTTCTGTGAGCGCCACCCAAGGGTTCTTTAATAATTTCGTCTATTACCTCAAGGTCAAGAAGATCTTGCGCAGTCAGTTTAAGGCTTTCTGCCGCTCTCTCTGAATGATCTATTGATCTCCAAAGAATAGAGGCACAACCTTCAGGTGAAATAACAGAATAAATTGCATGCTCAAGCATTATTACCTTATTCCCCATTCCTAAGGCAACTGCTCCACCAGACCCTCCTTCACCAACAACGAAAGAAAAAATAGGAGACTGAACAAAAAGAGAATTTTTGATTGAACTAGCAATAGCCTCCGATTGTCCTCTATCTTCAGCTTCAACACCTGGAAAGGCCCCTGGGGTATCAATAAATGAAACAATTGGAAGTTTAAATTTACTTGCTATTTTAAATAATCTCTGGGCTTTTCTATATCCCTCAGGTTTTGCCATTCCAAAGTTGTTTTTGACTCTACTGTCAATATCTTTGCCCTTGTCATTTCCAACAACTAGAAATTTTTTATTTTTAATTTTTGCAAACCCCCCCTTTATTGAAGAATCATCAGCAAAAAGTCTATCCCCAGATAAATTTTCAAAGCTATCAAAAACCAGCTTTACTATATCATCAAATTTAGGTCTATCTTGATGTCTACATACTTTAACTTTTTGAAAAGGAGTTAATTCCTGGTAAATATTAGATAGTTTTTTATCAAATTTGTCTTGCAATTCGCTTAACTCATTTGCAATATTTTCACTAGTATCTTTGAGATGTCTTAACTCTTCGATCTTCGACTGAATCTCAAGTAAAGGTTTTTCAAAGTCTAAAAAATTTTGCATTAATTTTAAGTCTATTTACCCTCAATAAGTTTAGCTTTTTGAACTAAAACTTCAGCTTGCCTAATTGAAGCAATATCTATTAATCTTCCATCTAAAGATACCGCACCTTTTCCCTCTTTTTTAGCTTGCTCCATTGCCTCAAGAATTCTTTTTGCCTGATTAACCTCTTTATCTGATGGACTCATTACTTTATTAGCAAGATCAATCTGACTTGGATGAATTGCCCACTTTCCTTCACAACCAAGAGTTGCAGAACGATTTGCCTGAGCAATATATCCATCGGAATCATTAAAATCTCCAAAGGGACCATCAATGGGTCTTAATCCATTAGCCCTAGCTGCAATAACCATTTTTGAAACGGCATGATGCCACATATCTCCCCAATGCTTTTCTCTTGGATTATCCCCATCAATATCAGTTAGCACGTGATAATTAGGGTTTGGGCCACCTATAACTGTGGTTTTTGCTTTAGTTGATGCTGCGTAATCAGCAACTCCAAAATGAAGAGATTCCATCCTTCTTGGATAAGAAGCAATTTCATTAATATTTTGCATACCTAAAGCAGTTTCTATAATTAATTCGAACCCAATTCTCTTTTCAACCCCCATAGCATCTTCTACTTGAGTACAAAGCATGTCAACTGCATATACATCAGAGTATGTACCAACCTTAGGAATCATTATCAAATCAAGCTTACCTGGTGCCTTTTCTATTAAATCAACTACGTCCCTATACATAAAATGTGTATCAAGGCCGTTTATTCTAACTGACATGGTCTTTGTATTCCAGTCAATATCATTAAGACCCTCAATTATATTTTTTCTAGCTTGTTCCTTCTCATCTGGCGCAACAGCATCCTCAAGATCTAAAAAAATTACATCTACGCTACTTTTTGCTGCCTTTTCAAATAATGAAGGGTTGCTTCCTGGCACGGCTAGTTCACTTCTGTTAAGCCTAGGTTTTGCTTGTTCAATAATTTTAAAACTCATAATCTCCTCATTTTATTATATTTTGAGTCTCTTAATATAAAAAATACTGCCTAAACTCAACTTAATTTTTTAAACTTTTTTAATTCATGATCAATCGAATGTTTTTTTTCTAAAATTTTTCTGAGTTTAGTTGGTTGTATATGTGTGTAAATTTGTGTTGTGGAAATATCCTTATGCCCAAGTGATTCTTGAATCATTCTTAAATCAACTCCTCTGTTCAGTAAATGGGAAGCGAAAGAGTGTCTTATGATATGTGGCGAAACTCTAGCTGGATCTAAATTAATTTTATTAGCAAGATCCTTTAGAATTTGGAAGAATCTATTTCTAGTCAAATGTCCTTCTTTAGAGTTTGATGGAAATAAAAATTTATTAATAACACCATTTTGTGATGCTCTTAATCCATCAATATACATTTTCAAAATATCCAAAACTTTTCCGAATATAGGAACAATTCTTTGGTCACCACCTTTACCTTTGATAATTATAGACGAAAGATCATCATTTATATCACCGTTCTTTATGTTTACTAACTCGCTGACCCTAATGCCGGTTACATAAAGAATTTCTAGTTGTAATGTAAGCCTCAAGCCTTTTAGGGTTTTATCCTCGTTACTTTTTTCAATGAGTTGATTTATTTCTGATTCTGATAAAAACTTTGGAACTGACCTTGGTATTTTAGGAAAACTAAAATTTTCAACAGGGTTTTTTTTAATTAAATTAGATTCAACTAAAAATAAAAAAAAATTTTTTACTGATGAAAGTTTTCTGCAATGAGTTTTTGGACTATATTTTCGTGATAGAAAAAAAATGTAATCTTTGATGTCTTTATTGCTGTAAATTAATGGATCTTTTTTACCAAAAAATCTTACTAATTCTTTTAAATCATTTTCATAAGACAAAATTGTATTTTTTGATAAGTTTTTTTGTGCAAATATAAATTCAATATATTTTTCAATATAAAAAAAGATTTCTTTACTCATTCAATTAAATTAATAGCAATTTCTTTTAATTCATCATTAAAACCTAGATTTTTAAGAATAACCAGGATTTTATAAGTATCAATTAAACTTAAATTCTCAAGACTTTGATTTCCTATAGTTTTAAAAAAAATTTTCATTGAGTTAAAAAGATCATTCCTTTTTGAAAAAGATTCTGCCAAAAATAAATTATTCAATGAATTGTTATTGAGCTTTTCATTACTAAAAAAATTAAACTTACTTATTAAATTGTACATGTTTTGATTAAGCTGATAATTAAGAATTAGATTGGTTATTATTTTCTGATATTTTTGAGAATTTAAATCTTTAATTTTACTTAAATTTTTTATTCTTTCCTCAACAATAAAATCATTTACTGGAATACCGTCTAGATGCTTTGAAATTTCTATAGACAACTCTCTAAAAATTAAATCAATATCATCTTCACTTTCAATTTTCCTTAGAGTTATATTGGCCTGAATATAATCTTTTTGCGATTGATACATTCTTGAAATTAACAAAATTTGCTCTTTTGATTCTGTTATGTATTCAGTATCAACAAAGTTTAAAACAAGATTAGAAATTTGTGAGAAAAGATTATCTATTATTGAAACTTTCAAAAGTGCAACAATTTTTTGAAACTTAACTTCCTTATTTTTTTCTATTACAACAGATTGATAAAGGAGTGGCCTCGCTTTAGAAGGTGAAAGTGTTTTGTAAAGCTTAAGTGAATTTTCTAAATCAGCATTATCATATCTTGGGAGCATGTAAGCTTCAGATAAAAAGTCGTTCTCCACTCTACCCTGTTTGACTAAAAGTTCAGAACAGAAAATTTTAATATCCGTATCAACTGCAGGATTTGATAAAATAAAAAGCAGGCCACTCGTGTTTAAGTTCTCTACTTGGTCATAATTAGGAGAGATATCTGCAAATTGAAGTGATGACATAATAATAGGATTAAGAGATTTAATTTCTTCTAATTTTTTTTTTATATTTTTTGAGCCTGAAATGTTTTCTTCACTCATCAGTGAGTAAGCTAGATCAATAAAAAATGAGTCTCCAGGTTTATTCTGCTCTTTTAGTAGAAGTAGACCTAATTTTGCTTGTTCATATTTATTATTGAGAATATCGCAAATTACTATTACCTTACCAAAAATTTCTGGTGGTGTTTCAATCGCTTTATTTTGAAGTATCTTGCACGCCTCCTCATGGCGATTTCTTAGAAAATTACCTTCTATCATTTTGACAAGAATGAACTCGTTAGATTTTAAGTTAGTTGATTCAGAATAATAATATTCAATTTCATTAATTCTTCCTGTTTCAAATAATTTGTTTATGAGTATTTCAAGAATCTTTTTGTCCTCGTCAAGTGAGACTAATTCTCCATTAAAAGTCTTCTTGGTTGTTAAAAAATTAAGAATCATTTTTTGAACAACAGCATTAGGACTTTTAGAGGGAAGTGCTTCAATGAATTCTTTTATATCAAGATAGGCTTTATCTTGAAAAATATTTTTCCACTTGCTATCTTTATTTTCATCTCCAATTTGACTAATAAAATTTGCATTATTTTGCTTTTTCCTAGAAGTTGGATTATCACCAAAAAGTTGATTAGCTTGGGAGTTAAGAAAAAAAAAAAAGAAAAAAGAAACCAAGAGGAATTTACTTATCTTCAATTTTATAATCGCTTTCAATAATTTTAGGTTTAACAACAAAATCTGCAGTACCAAGGTAAATTAAAAATACAACAAAAGAAATTACACATGTTACTAAAATCTTTAAGACTAGTTTATTCATATTTATGTAGTTTTAACATCAAAAATTAATTATACAAATTATACATTAATTGACAAAAATAAGATACACCACAATGATTTTAGAAAAAAAAAATATTATTTTAGTTGGCATGACCGGGGTTGGAAAAACAACAGTAGGAAGAAGTTTATCAAAAATATTAAGAAGAAGTTTTATAGATATTGATTTAGAAATTGAAAAATCATCAGGTCTTAGAGTTTCAGATATTTTTCAAAATTATGGTGAAGTTAAATTTAGAAATATAGAAAAAAAAATTTTATTTGATACGTTGGAAATAGAAGAAAATGCTGTAATTTCAACAGGTGCAGGAATTCTCAATAATGACGAAGTAATACAAATGGTTAAAAAAAAAAGTCTAAGTGTTTTTTTAGAAATTAAAACTTCCAATCTCTTGCACAGACTTAAAAATAATTTAAAAAATAGACCAATGTTACAAAAAGGCGATCTTGAAACTAATTTGCATAAAATGCATGATAAAAGAATAAAAGGATATGAGAAGGCTGATATTAAAATTTCAGTTGATGGCCTTACTTTAACTGATATCGTGAAAAGGATAATTCACAAATTAAAATATTATGAAAAACATTGAAACATTAAATGTTAAACTAAAATCAAGGTCATACCCTATATATATCGGTAAAAGCCTATTAAAGGATTTTAATCAACTAGTAAGAAACTTTGAAAGTTACTCCAATGTTATTCTTATCACTGACAATAAAGTAAAAAAAAATCTAGGTGGGTATATTGATACCCTTTCAAAAAGTGTTAATAAGAATTTTTCGACTATAAATTTACCATCTGGAGAAAAAACTAAAAGCTATCAATATCTTGAATTCCTTTGCGAAAAAATTTTAGAAAAAAAAATTGATAGAAATTCTCTTCTGATTTGCTTTGGTGGAGGTGTAATAGGAGACTTGGTAGGTTTAGTGGCTAATTTATTGCTAAGAGGTATTGACTTCGTTCAAGTCCCTACGACACTACTTTCGCAAGTTGATAGCTCGGTGGGAGGTAAAACAGCAATAAATTCAAAGTTTGGTAAAAATTTAGTTGGTACATTTAACCAACCAAAGGCAGTTATTATTTCCCTGGATACCTTACAAAGTCTTCCCAAAAGACAAATTTTTTCGGGATACGCAGAGATACTAAAGTACTCCCTTATAAAAGATAAATCCTTTTTCCATTGGTTAGAAGAAAATGGAGATAAGGTGATTTCTTTGGACTATCCTTATCTTTCTTATTCAATAAAGAAAAGTTGTACTATAAAATCAAAGATTGTTTCCGCAGATGAGAAAGAAAGTGGAATTAGAGAAATTCTTAACTTTGGTCATACCTTTGGACATGCAATTGAATCTTTAACAGGTTTTTCTGATAAAGTTCTGCATGGTGAAGCAGTTTTTCTAGGGATGCATTTAGCAATAAAATATTCACATTTCCTCGGTATATGCAGTAAGGATATAATTAGCGACTACCAGAAACACCTAAACAAACTTAAGATACCATTCAGTTTGAATGATTATAATTTTAAATTAAAATCTAATGATTTCATAAAACACTTGAGGTTTGATAAAAAAATTAAGAATTCACAGTTGAAATTTATTTTATTGAAACGTTATGGTAAAACAAAGAGTTATATGTTACATAATGAGAAAAAGCTTTTAGATTTTCTCAATAAAAACCTATAATAACTAGATGGATCTCCCATTACATATATTAATTGGTTCAATTTTTGGACTAATCATACTTTCTGCTTTCTTCTCTGGATCAGAAACTTCTCTGACATCTGCTTCAAAACCTAGAATGCACAATTTGGCAAGAACTGGCAAAAAAAATGCAAAAATTTTTGAAGAATTGTTTAAAAATAAGGAACTTTTAATATGTACAATTTTATTTGCCAATAACTTAGTTAATATTCTCGCTTCTGCAATAGCAACCAAGATTCTCTTGGAGCTCACAAATAATGATGGGATTTTGTACGCAACAATTATTATGACATTGATGATTTTAATTTTTGGTGAACTTATTCCCAAAACTTTAGCTCTTTCAAAAGCTGATCAATATGCACTTAAAATAGCTCCGTTTATGAGGGTATTAGTATACTTACTCTATCCTTTGACCTTAACTCTCAATTTCGTAGCAACAACCTTACTCAAATTATTTGGAGTTAATTACCTTAATTTTAAAAAGGAAGAAGAATCAGAAAAAAAAGAAGAAGAGTTAAGGGGCGCCATTGACCTTCACGGTGATGATTCCTCAAAGGACGAAAAAAACATGCTTAAATCAATATTAGATTTAGATGAAATAACAGTTGGGTCTATAATGATTCCAAGAAAGGAAATTTTTAGCCTTCCATCTAATATTGAGTACGATCAATTAATAAAGAAGCTAAATAGTTCTCCTCATTCAAGGATTCCAATATGGGAAAATAACCCAGAAAATATTATAGGAGTTTTCCATATTAGAAAAATTATTGAATTAAATGCCTCTGAACTAAAAAATTTTAATATTAAATCATTTTGTCAAAAACCTTGGTTTATTCCTGAATCGACTAAACTTGACAATCAACTTTTAGAATTTAAGAAAAGAAAAGAACATTTTTCAATTGTTGTTGATGAGTATGGTGAATTTTTAGGAATAGTTACTTTAGAGGACATAATTGAAGAAATTGTTGGGGAGATAGATGATGAACAAGATGATTTGAAAGTTTCAAAAAATATCGCAGGAATCAAAAGAATTTCCCCTAAAAATTATTTAGTTAAAGGGAATGTCACTGTTAGGGAGCTTAATAAAGAACTAAACATAAATCTACCAGTAACAAATGCCTCAACAGTTGCTGGGCTAGTTCTCTATGAGAGCAGAATAATCCCCAAAAAAGGCCAAACATTTTCATTTTTTGACTTAAAGTTTAAAATTCTATCAAAGAAAAACAACCAGATCACTTTAATCCAAATAAGTAGTTAGATTACAAAAAGAATTGAATTTTTCTTAAAAATAATATTATAATGATTATGGGGAATTATAATGGTTATTCGTGACTTATTAGATAAAGTCTTAATTAATCAAAGATTGGTTATAATTGATTTAAATCAATCAGCAACGGAAGCCGCAAATACAATGGTCAAAAATAAATGCGGTGCCCTACTTGTTTGTGATGAAACTAAAGAAGGAACATTAGTCGGGATAGTATCTGAAAGAGACCTTGCATTTAGAGTAATCCCTAAAAATTTGGACCCAAAAGAAACAAGTGTTTCAAAAATAATGACAAAGAATGTAGAAACTATTTCACCAAAAAAAACAACGCTTGACGCAATTCATATTATGAAAGCTAGAGGGTTTAGGCATCTACCTGTTGTTGAAAATAAAAAAATTATTGGAATTCTCTCCATGCGTGATTTGTACGACTATGCCCATAATGAACTACAAGACTCTTTGAAAAAACACCAAGAATTTATGTTTGGAACTGGTTACGGTAGCTAAAGTATTTTTATTGAAAGTGCATGAATTTGATTTTGCATTTCAGACTTTAAAACATTATAGACTTCTCTTTGGCCCTGAATTCTATTTAGTTGACTAAGTTTAGAAGACTTTATTTTTATTGTGAAGTGAGAGTTACCTGTGTTAGGGCTGCTAGAATGTCCTTGATGTTTATGTGAATCGTTAATGACCTCAAGAATCTCAGGCTCAAAAAAATTAAACAGTTTTTTGTATATTGTTGATTCATTCATATATTAAATAATACAATATATTATGAAAAAACGGTTGAACAAGTTATTTATAAAGTTAGAGGAAGATCATTCCAACTTTAAATTATGTGATGAAAAGGATTGTAATAACCCTGGCGAATATGAAGCACCGAAGTCACCGAACAGTAGTGAAAGGTATGTTTTCTGTCTTCAACACATTAAAGATTATAATAAAAGATGGAACTTTTTTGCTGGAAAAACACAAACACAAATCTATAATTATCAAAAAAATGACTTTTTTGAAGGTAGACCAACAAAGCCCTTTTCAAAAGGTTTTAGTTCAAAAATAAACTTTGAATTTGAATTTGGTTTTAATAAAGAAAAAATTAAATTTAAAAAAAAAGATTTTTCTTTCAAAAATTTAAAAAAAAATGGTAATTCAAAAGTAAAGAAAGCGTTAAAAATTTTTTCCCTAAATAATGATTTTGATGAAAAAAAATTAAAAAAAAGATATAAAGAATTGGTAAAAAAGTATCATCCAGATATTAATAAAAACCTTTTGGATAAAGATTCAAAAATAAAAGAAATAAATAATGCTTATAATCTACTAACGAAAATCGCAAAGCAAAATCATGAAATTACATAACGAACTAGAAATTCTAAATAAACCTGATTGCATCTCGTATTCAAACGAATTATTTGGAATAAAGAAGCGGTTACCTATACGCCACTTTTCAAAAAAGACTGATCTAGTTCCGACCATTGATAAAAGTTACGTATTTGATGAAACAACAACTATTTCAATCCTTGCTGGGTTCAACCATAACAAAAGAGTTCTTATACAAGGGCTTCATGGAACTGGTAAATCGACCCATATTGAACAAGTCGCAGCAAGACTAAATTGGCCATGTTTAAGAATAAACCTTGACGGTCATATTAGTAGATTTGATTTACTTGGAAAAGATGCAATAACACTTAAGGATCAAAAACAGGTCACAACTTTCAAACAAGGTCTTCTTCCATGGTCTATTGAAAACCCTATTGCATTAGTTTTTGATGAATATGATGCTGGTCGACCTGATGTAATGTTTGTAATACAAAGACTATTAGAATCTGACGGCAAACTTACCCTTCTTGACCAAAATAAGGTCATGACACCGCATCCTTATTTTCGAATCTTCGGAACGTGTAATACTTTGGGTTCTGGAGATACTTCTGGCCTATATCATGGCACCCAAAACTTAAATCAAGGACAATTGGATAGATGGAACATATTCACAACACTAAATTTTATGAAACCCGAAGTTGAGGTAAAAATAATCCAAAATAAGCTCGGTAAGATTAATAAGAAAATTAAAAATGAAATTGTAAATATAGTTAATTTGGCTAATTTAGTTAGAAATTCATTTGCAGAGTCTGATATTTCCTCAATAATGTCACCTCGAACTTCAATAATTTGGGCTCAAAATATCATAATATTTGATAATGTTGAATTAGCATTTAAACTGACTTTTTATAATAAATGTAATGAGAACGATAAAAAAATAATATCTGAATTTTACCAACGTTGTTTTGGAAAAGAAATTGCCTAAACATACAAAACAAGAAATTTTGAACGATCAACGAGTTGTTGCCAACTCACTTGCCAATATAAAAAAAAAGAGAAAGCTAAATAATGAATCTTTATTTTCAGGAGATCCTTTTGAAAAAAGTGAAACAAAAATAGATGAAAAAAACAAAAAAATAACCAGAGGTTGGTATGATTTCAAAGCTTTAAATTTAAAATATAATAACCCAACAATATTCCAAAATTATTTACCTCAAGAAAACCAACATAAAAATCTGTTCAAAATTTTAAATTATTGCAGATGTTTATCTCTAGGTTTTAAGGAATATAAAGGATGTAGATTAAACTTTAAGAATTACTTTCATCAGTTAAACCTTTTATTAGATTTCGAAATAAAAAAGGAAGAAAAAAATTTATTTACAAATTTATTAAATTTTTTTGATTGTAAAAAATTTAATTTTAAGTTGTTAAAAAAAAATTACTCGAAACTTTTTAAAAATGACTTTGAAACTCTTTATAAAAATTTAGCTACTCAAGAAAGCTATTCTTTGAGGTGTTTGGAAATAATAAAAAGAATTTGTCCAAACCAAAATGATGATGAATTTGATATTTCAAAAAATAACGAAAATATTGAGGAAAGTTCAAAAAAATTAAAAAAAAAAAAAGAAAAAAAAAAGACCCAATCGTCTTCTGAATTATTTGATGAAAGAAAAACAGAAAAGGAAGAAGGAAAGATAGAATCAGAAAAAAATCATAACTTGTTAAACCAAACAAAAGAAAAAAAATATAATTATTATACCAAGGAGTTTGATTTGTTTGCAGATGCTGCAGATTTATCAACAAAAAATGAATTGAATGAACTTAGAAAGAAATTTGAAAAAGAATGTTTTGAAAGCACAAATCTCATTAATAAATTAGTTAGAAAGCTTGATAAATTGCTGAATTCTCTTAATAGAAATTCATGGCAATTTGATCAAGAAGAAGGATATTTTGATACATCAAAGTTCGCAAGTTTTATTGCAAACCCTAATCACAACAATATCTTTAAGTACGAAAGAGAAAAAAAAGAGAAAAACACAATTGTAAGTTTATTACTTGATAATTCCGGTTCAATGAGGGGAAAACCAATTGTCACTGCAGCTATTACTACAGAAATAATAACGAAAGTATTAGAAAGGTGTAATGTTAATGTTGAAATTTTAGGTTTTACTACTAGGGAATGGAAAGGTGGTAGATCAAAAAAAAAATGGGAGAAAAATGGAAAACCAAATTTTCCTGGAAGACTAAATGACCTATTACATATTATTTATAAAGATGCTGATTGCCAATGGTATAGATGTAAGAATAATCTTGGACTTATTTTAAAAGAGGGTTTACTCAAGGAGAATATTGATGGCGAAGCGTTACTATGGGCACATAACAGATTAACTCTAAGACATGAAAATAAAAAAATATTGATAGTAATATCTGATGGTGCACCAGTTGATGACTCAACATTATCATGTAATTCAGCAGATATACTTGACAATCATCTTAAAGAGACAGTGAGTCAAATACAAAAAAGAGGATTCATAAATCTTTTAGCAATCGGAATTGGTCATGATGTATCAAAGTATTATGATAATGCTTTCGTTATTGATGATGTGAATAATTTAGGAGACGTAATTATTGAAAATTTATCAAACATGTTATTAGCTAAATAAATTTAGCAAATATCAAGAACTTTTTTTAGCTGTGAGAATTTTTTTTATTTTTCGAGTTTGATCGTTTAATAAAGAGTTTTTAAGCCCAAGAATGTAATTATCTATTCCACCGTTTTTTTCAACAGTTTTAATGCCTTTAGAGGTTACCTTTAATCTAATATTTTTACCTAAAATTTCTGAAAAAAAAGACGTGTTCTGAAGGTTTGGAAGAAACCTTCTTTTTGTTTTATTAACAGCGTGACTGACATTATTACCCGTCATCGGCTTAACATTAGTTATGTCACATTTCTTTACCATTCAGTGTTTAAAACACAAAAATAAATAAAAATCAATGATCAAAGAATTTATTTTTTTTTTACATATTCTGAAATAATCTTGGTAGCTCTATAAATGCTCATTTCATTTTTTTTTATATTTTCCAAAATATTCTCAATTAGTTTTTTGGAAACTAAGTCCTTTTTTAAATAGTCTTGAACTTTTAAATTGACCAAACTCCACATCCTCCTAATTTTTTGTGAATCTCTTTCCTTAAAAAAATCTTTATTACGTTTTCTATGATTTACGAAATTTAAAATATTTTTCCATACTTTTTCCAACCCAACTGAATTTATTGATGAACAAGTCACAATTCCGATTTCTTCACCGATTCTAGATCTATTCGTAATAGATAAAGCATTTTTATATTCCCTTTGAGTTATTTCTGCAGATGTCTTAAGTTCACCATCTGCCTTATTTACAACGATAAGATCGGCCATCTCTATTATTCCTTTTTTTATCCCCTGTAATTCATCCCCTCCTGCTGGCAGGAGAAGAACAAGAAATATATCAACCATATCATAAACCTCTGTTTCAGCTTGCCCAACACCCATGGTTTCAATAAAAATAATATCAAAACCAGCCTCCTCTAAACATAAAATTGACTCAGAGGTCTTTTTTGCAACTCCACCTAAATGACCACTATTTGGAGATGGTCTTATAAAAGCACTTTCATTTACTGAAAGTTTTTCCATTCTAGTCTTATCTCCTAAGATTGATCCTCCTGAAAACTTCGATGAAGGGTCAATTGCCAAAACAGCTATTTTCGATCCTTTTTCTATTAGACTCATACCAAGAGACTCGATAAAAGTTGATTTGCCTACTCCGGGAACTCCAGTTATACCGATCCTTATTGATTTGTTACTACCTTTAAAATACTCTAAAAGTTTTTCTGAAAAAATTTGATCTTCTTCTAATGATGATTCAATAAGTGTAATAGCTTTACCTAAGTATTTTCTTGATCCAGATTTAACAAATCTGTGAAAATTTTTTAAATTTTCTTTTTCATTCTTGATTACATTATTTTCTTTAAAGTTCTCAAAGCAAAAATCATTTGGAGTAACGAAACCTTCAGTGTGGTTATAAATATTTATTAATATGTTTTTTTCTGGAAATCTCTCACCACTTATATATCTGGATAAAGACACAGGAGATATTCCTAAAAGTTTAGAAAAACTATTATTTGATATTTTTTGAAGTTTTAGATATTGCTTTAAGTTCATATTTAACCATTACGGTTAATATACTAAAGTATTTTAATAATTTCAATAGCTGCCTCTGGAATATTAGTACCTGGTCCAAAAACTTTGCTAACCCCAATATTATAAAGTTCATCATAATCTTGAGGTGGTATAACCCCACCACAAATTACCCTTATACTTCCAGCGTCATTTTTTTTTAAAGCTTGAATCAAGAGAGGAACTAAAGTTTTATGTCCAGCAGCTAACGTTGAAACACCAATGATATGTACATCATTCTCAATTGCCTGCTTAGCAGCTTCATCAGGAGTCTGAAATAAAGGTCCAACATCAATATCAAAGCCTAGGTCAGCAAAAGCAGTAGCAATTAATTTTGCCCCCCTATCATGTCCATCTTGACCCATTTTTACAACCAACATTCTTGGTCTTCTACCCTTCCGATCAATAAAGTCTTTAATGTGATAGTTAACAGAATCTATTTTTTCATTTTGTTTAATATTTTTACCATAAACTCCGCTGATAGTTTTGCTGGACAAAGTATGCCTTCCAAAAACTTTTTCCATTGCCTCCGTCATTTCTCCAACAGTGCAAAAGTTTTTGGCTGCCTCTATACATATCTCCAAAAGATTCCCATCATTTTTAGCAACTTGCTCAATTTTTTTTAAATATTCTTCTACAACTTTATTATCTCTTGAGCTTTTGAGCTTATGAAGTGCAGATATTTGTTTCTTTCTTACCTCCTCATTATCTATAGATAAAATATTAATATCTTGTTTTTCTGTGGGTTTGTATTTGTTAACTCCAACAATTATTTGTTCCTCTGAGTCAACTTTTGCTTGCCTTTTTGCTGAACTTTCTTCGATTCTCATTTTAGGAATACCTAATTCTATTGCCTTAACCATTCCCCCAACCTCGTCAATTTCATCAATTAACTTATTTGCCTCTTTTACCATACTAGATGTCAAACTTTCTAAATAGTAAGAACCGGCTAATGGGTCAATTACCTTTGTAATACCTGTTTCTTCGGAAAGGATTAATTGAGTATTTCTAGCAATTCTTGCAGAAAAAGGAGTTGGGAGTGCCAAAGCCTCATCAAAACTATTTGTATGAAGGGATTGTGTCCCTCCAAGCACTGCAGCCATTGCTTCAATTGTTGTTCTAACAACATTATTATATGCATCTTGTTCCATTAGAGAAACCCCTGATGTTTGGCAATGTGTACGTAAAGCCAAGCTTCTAATATTTTTTGGGTTAAATTTTTTAACAATTTCAGACCACATAAATCTTGCAGCTCTCATTTTAGCAATCTCCATAAAAAAATTCATCCCGATAGACCAGAAAAAAGATAACCTTGGTGCAAAATCATCAATATTAAGCCCTCTATCAAGGGCTGCTTTCATATATTCTTTACCATCAGCAAGTGTATAAGCGAGTTCTTGAACCTGGTTTGCACCAGCCTCCTGCATATGATAACCACTTATCGAAATAGAGTTAAACTTTGGCATTTTTTTGGATGTATACTCAATAATATCGGCGACTATTCTCATACTAGGTTTAGGAGGAAAAATAAATGTGTTCCTTACCATAAACTCTTTTAAAATATCATTTTGTATTGTTCCAGTAAGTTTTTCTAACGAACATCCTTGGTTTAATCCACTCGCAATAAAGCAAGCTAAAACAGGAATAACAGCTCCATTCATGGTCATAGAAACACTCATTTTATCAAGCGGTATGCCTTCAAATAATTTGTTCATATCTTCCACAGAGTCTATTGCAACACCAGCATTACCTACATCAGCAACAACTCTTTTATGATCTGAGTCATAACCTCTATGTGTAGCCAAATCAAATGCAACAGACAGACCCATTACTCCGTTTTTAAGTCCTTCTTTGTAAAATTTATTAGATTCCTCAGCTGTAGAAAAACCTGCATATTGTCTAATAGTCCAAGGTCTATTCGAATACATAGTTGCTCGAGGTCCTCGAGTAAATGGAGGTAAACCTGGTAAACCAATTTCATGACTAAGGTCCTTCACATCATCTTTAGTATATAAGGGCTTAACCTTTATTCCTTCAGGTGTTTCCCAAAAAAGTTGGTCTAATGCTTTTCCCTTTAATTCTTTTGAAGCTGAATCTTCCCAGTCTTTAATAATTTTTTTTGACAATGCTCTCTCTTTTTAATTTAAATTTTTCATAAAAAATGTTGGAAAAATTTTTTTTTTTTTTATTAAATCATCTAATTTTTGTTTATCAATATCGTTATTATTATTTACTTCTCTGTGTATTCCTTCGGTAATTAAAACTGAATCTAAATTCTGTAAGTTAGCACCTTTAATATCATTATCAAGTGAATCACCAATGACTAAAATTTTTTTTCTTTCATTTATTAATTTAAAACTAAACTCATAAATATTATTGTGCGGTTTACCAAAATATTTTACCTCACCCCCAATTTTTTCATAGTATTCTGCTAGCAATCCAGCACATATCATAAAATTTTTACCTCTTATTACTGTTTTATCTGGATTAGAACAAATCATTAGAGCGTTAAACTTAAAAAGATCATTTAATAACTTGGTGTAATTCTCCAATTTATCGTCATCACCCCATGGACCAGTGTTAATAATTAAATCTACTCCCATGGTAAGATCTTCAACAATTTCAACGTCCAACCCCTCTACAAGATGATAATCCCTTGGCGGGCCAATTAGAAAGCATTTTTTTTTTTTATAATTTTTTTTTAGACTAATCCAAGTAATTTCTCCTGATGAAACAATATAGTCATAATTATTTTTTGATAAACCAAATTGGTGTAACTGTTGAGATATAACAAAGGCTCTTCTAGGAGCATTTGTGATAAAAATTATTATTTTTTTTTTTTCTTAAGTCTCATTAAAAATGATCTCACAGATTCAAATAATTCCACTCCATTGTGAACAACACCCCATAAATCTATTAAAAAAAAAT
>MDSV01061111.1_pt1 | contig 19394 bp, 13 predicted proteins | sample 810851 | NCBI WGS metagenome assembly MDSV01 (sample SAMN05326640, study PRJNA326480) | marine metagenome | isolation source: seawater | place: Atlantic Ocean: North East | collected 2012 | reverse complement strand
TTGTACTTAGTGTACAAAATACATTAAGTTTAAACCACTAGATTAAAAAATTAAAAATTTTACTTAGTGTAAAAAATACACACTTTCTATTTTAGATTTATTTTAAAAAAAAAGAGGTGGTCTTACCACCTCTAAATTAACATAAGATAATTTTTTATTGAAATTATATTAGATCATTATCAATATCATACATATGAGATATTAAATCAAGCATTTTATTTGAATATCCCCACTCGTTATCATACCAACTAATTACTTTAAAGAAATTTAAATCTAATTGTATACCTGCATTAGCATCAAAAATAGATGTTCTACTATCTGAAATAAAATCTGAAGAAACCACCATATCTTCAGTATAACCTAAAATCCCTTTTAAATCATTGGACTCTGATGCTTGTTTCATAACTTTACAAATATTATCGTATGTAGTAGAATTATCCAAATTAACTGTCAGGTCAACAACAGAAACATTAGCTGTTGGCACTCTAAATGACATACCTGTTAACTTACCTTCCATTTGAGGTATAACTCTTCCAACTGCCTTAGCTGCCCCTGTTGAAGAAGGTATAATATTTTGAAATGCACCTCTTCCTGCTCTCCAATCCTTAACTGAGGGAGCATCAAGAGTCTTTTGTGTAGCTGTTACTGAATGAACTGTAGTCATTAATCCATTCTTAACTCCAAAATTTTCATGTAATACTTTTACTATTGGAGCAAGACAGTTAGTTGTACATGATGCATTTGAAACAATATCCATATTTTTATTATAATTATATTGATTTACCCCCATAACAAACATAGGAGTTTGATCTTTTGATGGAGCAGACATAACAACTTTTTTAGCTCCTGATTTAATATGATTTAAAGCAGAATCTTGTGTAAGAAATAAGCCGGTTGACTCAACAATATATTCAGCACCTACATCACCCCAAGAAATATCTTCAATATTTCTTTCAGCCGTTACTCTAATTTTATGAGAATCAATAATTAAAAAATTTTTTTCAGTTCTAACTTCTTTAAAGAATTTACCATGAGTAGAATCATATTTAAGCATATATAAAATATAATCAATGTCAACAATATCATTTATAGCCACAATATCAATGTTGTTACTTTTTATAGCAGCTCGTAAAACTAATCTACCTATTCTACCAAAGCCATTAATTCCTATTTTTATTTTTTTCATTTAGATAAATTTTATTTCGAAATGCTAAGTTAGTGTATTTTTTACACTAATAATAAAAAAAATTGATATTTCTGAATATTATACTATATTCGCAAAAAATTAAAAATGATTTTAATTACTGATAGCGGATCAACTAAGTGTAGTTGGGCATTATGTGATAAACACAGCAATATCTTATTTAAATGTGAAACTATTGGTTTTAATCCGTATTTTATTGATCAAGAAAAAATTTTAGAAACATTAAATAATTCTGGTCTAACAGAATATAAAAATGAAGTTGAAAAAGTCTACTTTTATGGTGCAGGCTGTTCATCTGATGAGAAAAATAAAATCATTCACAAACCGCTTGATATATTTTTTAAAAATGCTAAAGTGCATATAAATCATGATCTTGATGCTGCTTGCTATGCAATGTATAAAGGAAAACCTAATATAACATGCATATTAGGAACTGGTTCAAATACATGTTATTTTGATGGGGTTAAAATAGTAGAAAACGGACCATCATTAGGATTTATGCTAGGAGATGAAGGTTCTGGAAATTATTTTGGAAAAATTATTCTTAATTACTACTTCAATAACAAATTTTCAAAAAAATTAAAACAAAAATTTGAAAATGATTACGACATATGTTTCAGTGAAGTAATGAAGAACATTTACAACAATAATAGAGCTAACGTATACCTTTCTAAATTTTTTCCTTTTGTTTCAACTAACAAAAATGATAAAGATATTAGAGAGATAATTTATAAAGGGTTAACCATTTTTTTTGAAACACATGTATGTTGTTACAAAAACCATAAAAATGTTGATATTAACTTTATTGGATCAGTTTCATTCTTTTTAAAAAATGAGATCATCGAAATTGCAAAAAGATATAATTGCAATGTGAAAAACATAATAAGAAATCCTATTAAAGACCTAATTAAGTTTCATTTCAGAGAAAAAAATACTTTTATTAAAAGTTAACTAACTATTTTTTCATCACATATAAATGAGCTGGTTTGTGAGGAACCCCTTTTTGCTTCTCTTTTGTTTTTATTATATGATCTGCTTTAAATATATTTTTTCTAAAATTTCTTTTATCTAACTTTTGGTCTAATAACAACTCAAAAATGATTTGTAATTGAGATAATGTAAATTTGTCAGGTAACATTGATGTTGCTAATTTGTAGTCTAAATTATCTTTAAGAAATTCAACAGCATCATTAATTATTTTATTATGGTCAAATGCTAGTTGATTTGAAACTGCACTTAGTTCTACCCACTCAGCTTCGACAGCAAACAATGATGGCTTTGGAAGAAAATCAGCAATATTTACCAATGCTACATAACCTATAGTAACTACTCTTTCATTTGGGTTTTTTCTATAAAGCTTTAACCATTGTTGATCTTTTTTATTTTTAGTTCTATCTGGATGTCCAAACACTGAAAACTGCTTTAAATAAATATTTTCTAAAGAGGTCAAACTTTTAAGAATTCGTTTTGCACCACAAAGTATATCTTCATCGATTCTTAAAAGATCCCCTGGAAGAGCAAATTGATAATCATTTTTAGAATTAATATATTTCTTAATTAATAATACTTTTAATTTTTGATCTTTATCAAATGATAAAACAACACAATCAATAGAAAGATTAATTTTATTCATATTTTACTATTTAACATAAAATGGAAAATTAGCAGTTGCTACATTATTATATTCATCAGAAACAAAAATAAAAAATCTATACGGACCTGACCTATTTGGAGCTTTAACAACTAACCTTTCTTTAGATTGTTCAAGTATTTTTATAGGCAAAGCCTCTGGAGCTTTTTCAGCTTCACCACCAGATCTTTTATCAGTACTTTCAGGCATAATTTCAAAATTATAAAACAGCTTTTTCTCTTCTGGATCTTTAACATTAAATTCAAAAACACATTCAGAACGTTTTCTTACTTTTACACTCTCACTCATGCTTTTATTATTTAAAAATAACGTATTTATTATTGGAGCCTTATTTCGTTTAATATTATTCCAATAACTATTTAGTACATCTATACTTTGTGTTGTTTTATCATCTTCTGTAAATATTCCATACCAAGTAGAAGTATACTCTTGTTTAGATCCCCATAAAAAAGCATAACTTCCTAAACATAAATCTTTATCATCAATAATATGCTTATATGCTATCTCTCTTGCTTTAGCCTTCTCTTTACTTGTTTTTTCTATAGCAACATCCCAATCAGTATTAGGTGATTCCCAATGACCATGTGGTCCCCATTCAGTTACAATATATGGTTTTTCCCATCCATACATTCTTATCATTTTGCCTAAATTATCAATACCACCATATGTATTAACACCTAAAATATCAATACTAGGACAATAATTTTTAATCATATAAACTTCACAAGGTTCAATTCCAGCTGTAACTGTCATTACTGGGTGATTAGGATCTAACTCTTTTATCATTTTTGCAATATCTTCTACAGCATTCCAAACTTTAAAATTTTTATAAAACAAATCAACTTCATTACCAACAGACCACATTAAAAGGGCCGGATGATCTTTTAATTTTAAAACCTGTTTTTTGAATGCTTCTAATTGAGAAGTGATTGCATATTCATCATTATAATCAAAGCCATGCCTCTCGTGACCTACCCACAAGCCCATACAAACAGATATCCCTTTCTGATGTGCTTGATCTAAAATTTCAATAGCATTTTCTGTCCCCCATGTTCTAATTGAATTACCTCCAATGTTAGATAGCAGGTCTAGATGCTCATAACCTCCAGCACCCTTTATATAATAAGGCTTATTATCTTTAACTAATCGAAATCCATCATTTGATTGAATCACCTCTACTTTTTTTATCTGATTAACTTGAGAAAAAACAGACAAATTGAAAAGAAAAAATACAATTAAAAATATTTTAACCATTAATCAATTTTTTGAAACTTATGAAAATATGTGATATCATTTATTTTAATCTCTAACAAATAAAATCCTGAAGTTAAATCATTAATACCAACAACATTGTGACCAGGTTTAATATTTTTAGAAAATAAAATTTTACCAGCAACGTTAATAATTTTAGCGTTAACTTCATTATTATTTTCAAAGTAGCAATTTAAATTATCTGTCACTGGGTTTGGATATATATCAATTAATTTAGATGAAGAAATATTTTTATTTTCTAAAGCAATTGATGACATATGAATATCATCAATCAAATACTCATCCCAATTAATTACAGATTGGTCAATAAAAAATACAGCTCTTACTATATCCTGTCCTAATCCACTACTTAGATCTACACTAAATTGTTCCCAAGTATTTAAACTAGACACATTAGAATTAAAAGGAACTACCTCGTTTCCAGCATTGTCTTGAAATGAAACATATATTGGTCTTGGAGGCCCATAAATTTGAAAATTAAAATATTTATTAGTCGATAAATCTAATGCTCCATTTTTAAAATACATAATAAACACATCTTCTCCATTTCCATCAGGATTTCTAGTGTATGACCCACAATACTTACTCGTATTTATGGACGAATAATCAGGATTATAGGCTTGATTTAACCAACCACTAATATAATCATATGATAAACATGGAGTATTTGAAGGGCAAACTCCAATATTCCAATGACAATCCCAATCTGCAAGATTTATTGATGGGTTTGAATTAATACTTGCACATTGATTATTAAATTCAGGACCATATACATTATCAAAATAATAAGTGTCGTCTGAGTTTGAACCAATATCAAATAACAAAATTAAAGATGTTACATTAGCGTCTAAAACACTATTGTCAGGTCTAGAATCAAAAACAAATTCAATAGTTTCCCATTCGTTAGTTACTGTCGTAGTTGCAGTATATATACTATGTCTTCCATCTGGATAATTAGTTGCTCCTGCGACCGATGAATCTTCTAATGTTATCTGTAATGGAATTCCTGGCTCTGGACTAAAAACATCTACTTTCATAGTTTTAGACCCATTTAGGTAATCTTCTAAATTAGTAAAAGAGCCATTAGCAACCAAAACTATAACATCATACATTTCTCCTGGATTTCTAACATATTGAGCACAAAGTTCAGAATTGTTAGTAGCACTTGATGGATTTGGATTTTCAAATCTTTCTGTCATACCACCATGAACAAATTCATAATATCCAATTCTATTTTCTTCAAAATCATCCCATAAAATTTGGGAAAAAGCCAAAAGAGGAAAAATTAATAAGAGTGTAAAAAAAGTATTTTTCATTATATCATATTTTATTAGTTAGTTTTAAATTGTCTATTTTACATTTCACATTTGATTCAAAATTGAAAATTATATTCTTAATAATTTTCAAATCAATTTTAGATTTTCTTATTGGAAAATCTCTTAACGGTATTTGTATTTTTTGCCAAGATAGATGATTTTGATCTAAATAGTTTTTAATATCTATTTCCATTTGATTTCTATTGTAATCAACAAAAGTTATTTTTATGTTTTCTAAATTTTGAATCTTTAAATCAAATTCTAAAGAAGTACTATTTATATATTTACTTAAATCAGTATAAAGCCAATTGTTCCAACTAATTGACATTTCTTTCCAATCACAAATAGAATCATTTATATCTACATTAATATAATTTCCATTAGAATAATTGACATTAGATGTAATGACAATATTATCACAGTACTTATTATCTACCCCAAAAGCTGACTGTAATTCTTCTTCAAAAATCACAACAGGAAATATCGTGTCATGGACAGTTAAGTCATTAGTAAGTTTTTTATATTTGTGTTCATGTGGGACTATTTTAATCTCATCTAAATAGACATCAGTCACATCATAACATTGAAGTAATAACTGTTTTACATTTGTTAAATCTAATTTATTGATGTTATATGAAAAAGTAGGAAGAGGCACCGTAACTTTAGTCCATTTTTGAGTAATTGATCCACCTGAAATGCCTAAATAACTCGCTGTTGCATAACATTGATTTTGAGAATAATCTTCTAATATAAATACAATCGGAAGTGAAAAAATAGGATCACCATCAACTCTTGCCATAAACTGAATTGCTGAGTTTTGCATAACATTTGATAAATCTTTTCCCTGCCACCCATCCCAACCTATTCCCATACCAATCCATTCACAATTTGAATTATAATCAGTTTTAATGTGTATAGAATTTTTTGTAATTCTTCTTCTATCCTTTACTCTGACAGTTGGTAAGTCTATTACTTGATTAACCTTTTCAAAATTAATATCTTCTTCATTTTTAGTTTTTTTGTTAATTTTTGTATAGTCAATACTTGCATCATAAGAGGAAAAACTAAATGGATTACATTCTTCATCTTTCACACCCCACACTTCATCACTCCCTCCTTTTGAAAAAATCTCCGTAGATGTAAAACCATTAATCCCTTCGGTTTTTTTAACTTCAATATCATATAAATTAATAAAATCTAAATTTTTGCAAGAAGAAAAAATCAAAACAAATAATATAAAAATAAATTTATTCATATTTATTGATCTAATATAGGTGTTCCTTCACTCCAAATAAGATAATCAACATCTGCTTTGGCAAAGCCAGAAACTGGATTTGCTAATAATAATGTTCTTACTTTAAAAATTTTGTTTGGCTCTCTTATTTTATTTCCACCTACACCTCCACCATTTGGATCTCCCGCTAATATTAAATTAGAATATCTGATTGAAATCATTTTCCAACCATTCCAATCAATATCCATTTCATAATCATATCTATCTTCAACACTTGCGTCATAATAACCATCTGAATTCTCATCTTCATAAAATTCAATCTTAAATAAAGAATTAGCTTCATTCGTTGGAGATAGAGTACTATCCCCTTTTATCATTATATTAAAGTAAATATTTTCAGGATTGGCATTTAATGTTCCTTGAGAGAACCAATTTTGAGCAGGATAATCTACATATCCAATTAACCAATCCCAATCACAAATCCCTTCTTGCACAAGATATTGATTTCCCTCACCAGCATTTCCCATCTCTATTTTTTTTAAACAAGTAGTTTGAAAAAAATTAGTAAAATTAGGATTAAATCCATTTTCAAAATCACTGACAATTAACTCATTTCCATTACCATATTTTTTCTTGGACAAAATATTTAAACTTGTTGATATTGAATCCTCATGATTATCAAATAAAAGAATTACATTACAGTTTTCTTCTTCAAAAAATGGCAATTTAGTTATATCACCATTCCATAAACTATTAGATTGATTAATTTCATTAGACTTTCCAGTTATTATTTTTTTTGCATTAGAATTTAATCCTGATATAACAATTCTCCAATCAACTATTTTAGAAAACTTAGCTGTAAAAAAAACATTTTCATTATTACTAAAACTTACGTTGTTGTTATTTATATCTAAAGCTTCAACAATTTCTAGATCACCATATAGGTCATTTAAATACGGCCCTTCTATTTCATATTTATTACATGATGTAAATAATAAAAAAATATAGGCAAATATAATTTTGTAATTTTTCATTTTTATAGATTCATATTAAACATAAAGTATACTCTTGAAAGTGATATTTTATTTATATCACTGATATTATCTGTAAAATTTATTTTATTTGTTTGTAAAGTTAAATATATATCATCAGAAAAATTATACTGTAATCCAACTAAAGATATACTTTCATTTGTGTCATAACTTTTCAAATCAAAATCAATAATTTGATCAAAACCATCTCTTATTGTTTCGACTTCATTTCCTTTACCTGAAAAAATCTTAATTCCAGAAATTAACTTTAAATCTTTAAATAATTCATATGTAGCCCCAAGACCAACCAAATTAGTCTTCAGATCTATTTTTTCTAAATCATTTCCACTTCTATTTATATTTTCAACATTTAAACTAAACTCAATTGAAGATTTATTTATATTTTTTATTAACTTATGTAATTTAAAATCAACGTTAAAACCAAAAGAAAGAAAATTTCTTTTCTCTGTAGTACCTTGACCTGCTATTTCTTTAAAATATGATAAATAACTTTTACTACTTAAAAAATCATATCCAAAATAATTATAATTATACACAAAACCTAGTCTGTTAGGAGTAGATTTTCCATATGGCAAGACAGAAGCATAAAGTGGATTAAAAGGCATTAATTTAGTGGATAAATACTGATTATAAATATTTGGATCAGTTGTTATATCTAACAAACTAATTGGTCTAATTAGTGTGTTATTTGTATAGTATGCATATGTGGAAGGTAAGGTCTCATATTGTACTCTTCTAGTTTGAGCACCTACACTTCTAAAATTTGGATCAACGTAATTAAATAAAATTGAAGAAAGCATATTTTTTGATTTTATTTTTACAATTCCAGATAAAAAACGTCCTGAAATTTTAGGGAAATCAAATGAAGTAGTTGACTTCCACTGTCTAATAGAATTACCAAATTGTAAATCTAGATTATAGCTTTTATTTCCAATTTTTCTTTTGTGTGACAACTGAATATTTGAAACAGGATTATAATATGTTGAAGTATCGAGACTAGATGATTGAACTTCAAAAGAATTTACATGATGAAAGTTTACAACAATATTATTACTTAGTCTAAATAAACTAGTACCTCCAAGCATTAGCAACTCAGGATCACCTAACCACTCAACCCCTTTAACTCTACTTGTAAATAAATCGATATCTAAATTTTTAAGAAAATTGTAGAATGTGTATGAAAAATTAGTTTGAATCCCTTGCATTCTCCAATAATTTTCTAAATAATAATTTTCATAAGTTATAAGGTCTCTGTAAGCTTTAAAAACATAAGGTTCATACAAAGACAACTCATGTTCATTATTGTAAAGAGTAAATTCTGTTTGTTTTAAATAAATATCGCCTATATTAAAATTCACTCTATTTTGTAAAATCCCTTTAACAGAAAGTCTTCTTAAATCAACGTAAGAGCCTGCTCCCCACATAAATCCAAAATCATTTTTAATTCTTATTTCAGATAAAATCTCAATATCTTTATTTGGAGTGAAATGAATACCCAAATCAATTGCTGTATACCCCTCACCTTCACTTCTTGTAGATGTTGTATCTTGCTTTTTTAGATCTCCGGATAAAGCATCTCTATAAAACATTGCTCTAGAATTTCCATCATACCAAACCTTAGACTTTACTTGACTAAAAGATATTACTGGAGTAATTATAAATAATATTAATAAATTAGTTAATTTTATCATCAGAAATTTATTTTGAGTTCTATGGTAGATTCACTACCTCTTATATTGGTTTCAGCAAAATTTTTATCTTCAAAACTAAACTGTGAATGTCTTAAAAATAAATACGCTCCATTCAGCAACTTGATATCAACGCCAAACCCGTAGATATTTCCAATTTGATTTCTTGGCTTAAATGATGGAATATAATTTATTATTCCTAAATCTTGACCAGTTGCATCAATTGGAAAAGGATCATAATCATCTACATTCGTTGAAGAATTTGCTATAACACGTTCAAATCCATGTTTGAATACCAAAGAAAAATTTTCATTTATTAAATAACATAAATCAATTTGATTATTAAATTGTCTAATAAATGACTTAGAATTATTAACTGGTAATACACTAAAAAAATCTTGAGCAGTATTAAAATTTGATAAACAAAACACATAAAGATATCTATTAAACAACTTTGTTTTATATTTAATGTGTAGATCGGAAGAATTATAAAATTTATCAAATAACGGATTTCCTAAAGAATCTACTAAATTACTATCAATTACGTTTACATTTTCATAAACTCCTCTATAAAATGAATTTAAATGTCCATAGGGGCCATAACCAGTAGTAAAGTAAGATAATCTTGAAAGAAACAAACCTGTTGTAATATGATTATATGAAAAAGTCGAATTAATTCTATCTATTTCAGAATAAAAACCTAGTCCCCCAGTGATGGTAAAATCATTTAATTCAAATTCAGTATTTAAACTAAATCCCTGTCTATTATTTGATAAATAACCTAAGTTTGTAATTGGGCCCCCAAAACCACTCATTATTGTGGGGTTAAGACCTTCCTCAATTGTAGTTGTTTCTAATAAATCAATTACAGATGAATTTCTGAAAGATGCATTAACATTCACAACTTCAGCCGCAATATTAGAATATTGAAATTGTAATGGTATTAATGTATATTTTTTTGGAGTAGATACATTAATAATAATAGCTTCTCCATATGACTTACTTTTAGTTGGACTTTCATAACTACCTAAACCAACTTCTCCAAAAATATTAATTTTACTAAATTTAAAATCAAATTCAAATGTATTTATATCATAAGATCTTTTGAATTCTGATGTAGAATCTACAGTTGTACTTGATGCAAAGTAATTAAATGCAAAAGTATTGTTAATGGTTTTCTTTGATAGCCTACTTCCAAAACAATAATCGTCCTTACCAACTGAAACTACGTTAGCAATATTATTTTGAGTTTTTCCTATAATAGATTGCAAACTAACACCTTCTAAAAACCACCAAGGAAATTCAGAAGCATTAAATGTGATTCCTTGAAAGGCAACATTACTAAATCTAACATCTTGATCAATAGTACCTTGATTATAATACTTATCGTATCTAGAAGATACTGTTTTGGTTAATGGGTCATATGGTGCTCTTTCAAAAAGGCTATATCTTAAAAATCCTTCTTCAGACCAAACTGTCATTTTACTTTGTTTATACCAAGAAATACCTCCTGCATGAACTTTATATTTTCCAACATTAGAAGTAAGTGTTGAATAAAAATTTGTTCCTAGATTCAGACCAAAAAAATTATTATCAAATCTTCCATTAAATGGACTATTTAACATTAAATCAGTTCCAAAATTAATATTTTTCTTAGCAGTACCTGAAATTGACAGTAACATCATTGGCTCTCTATAGCCTGTACCTACAGAAATAGTAGTCTGTTGAGGATATTTTCCAGAATAATAATTATCTATTGAAAGTGGATACATTTTTGGCAAATCTCTGACATAACCAAAAAATCTAAAATAACCACCAAATCTGATATTTTGAATGGGATTTTTAATTGATAAAGAAGTACTTTTAAACTTAAATGATGTTGAATCAATATTTTGAGCAAAAGAAAATTTTGTTAGCATGAACAATATAAAAGTAATGCAGATAAGAAATATTTCTTTCTTTTTTAAAAACAATTTATTTGATTAAATTAAAACTTGCTTCTAAATCTCCAATAAAAAATGAGTGCTTACCCACCTCATTTGTCCAATTAAAATCAATACCAAAAAAACCAAAATCTAATGCCTCTAGTTCAAATGTAACTGTCTTCTTTTGCTTTGGTTCTAAACTTATTTTATTATATCGAACTAACTTTCTTAATGGAGGAGAAATAGATGCGTAATGATCTCTAGTATATAACTGAACAACTTCTTTACCAAAGATATCACCTGTATTTTCTATATCAACGCTTAAAGTGATTTTTTCATTTTTTAAAATAGAAATATTTTTCTTACTTAATTTTAAATTAGAAAATTTAAAATCGGTATAACTTAAGCCATAACCAAAATTCCATTGAGGATGAAAAAAATCATACTTCCAATTGTTACCATTCAAAGTTTCTAACTTCTTATGATCATAATATAAAATAGCACCATCGTGTCTAGGGTAAGTATAGGGAAGTTTACCAGAAGGATTAACAACTCCTGTCAAAACATCAACAATAGCAATACCACCTTGATCACCTGGTAAATATGCTTGTAAAATACCATCACAAAACGGTTCAATATCGCTAATAATCTTAGGTCTGCCTGAGACTATAACTAAAACAATTGGTATTTCAGATTTATGTAATTCTTTGACAATCATTTTTTGCTCATCAGGTAGATTAAGTGTATAAATATCTCCAGGCATTTCAGTAGAAGGCAATTCTCCAACACAAACTACAGCAACATCAACAGACTTAGACATTCTAACAGCTTCTTTTAAATCATTTGAAATCTCATCAAACTCATCAGCATCTTTCATATACATTTTTGAACCTTCAAAAGAAAAGACATTTTTTAACCTATTTTCTAATTCTTCTTTGATTGTAGGAAAATCATTATTATACTTAGTTTCAATTCCTTGCCAAGTATGTGTCCATGCACCATTAAGACAATTTAAACTATTAGAAGTAGGACCAATTAAAAGAATCTTATCCTCACTTTTTAGTGGCAGAATATTATTTTGATTTTTTAATAAAGTTATAGACTCTTTTGCTGCATTATATGCAATGTCTCTATGCTTTTTTGACGCTAGATTAGGATAATTATTTTTCTCTGGTACAGACAAATCAGATAATAGCCCAATTTTACCTTTCACTCTCAATATTCTTCTTACCGCATCATTTAATCTTTCTTCACTTACAACACCATCATTTAATAATTTTATTAATGATTTACAATACTCTTTATATTGAGGATTATTTGGAACCATACTCATGTCTACACCAGCATTAAATGCAGAAGCAATTGCCATTTCAATTGTTGAATCAGTTAAATGCTCCTTATGTAATTTAATATAATCTTCCCAATCTGAAAGTGTAAAGCCAGCAAAATTCCATTTTTCTTTTAAAACCTCACTAATTAAATATTTATTTGTATGTCCAGGAATCCCATTTACTTCCCCGCTATTAATCATAACAGTTAATGCTCCCGATTTGATAGCTTCTTCAAACGGGGGAAGATAATATTCCTGCATAATTCTCTTAGGAATTAGTGCAGGTGTTCTATCCCTACCTGATCTTGGAAAACTATATCCAACATAATGTTTTAAGCAAGCAGCTACAGTGTAATCATTAAATTTATCTCCTTGATATCCATTAACTACAGATTTTCCCATTGTTTTTGCTAAATAAACATCTTCACCAAAAGTTTCAAAAAAACGAGACCAAATTGGAGTTCTTCCTAAATCAAGAACAGGAGAAAAATTCCATCTAATTCCTGATGCTCTAGTTTCATATGCTGTCACCTCTCCTAATCTTCGTGCATGACCTGTATCCCAAGTAGCTGCTAAACCTATTTGTTGTGGAAACAAAGTACTATTAGATAAATACGTTGCTCCATGAATTGCATCAATTCCATAAATCACTTGTATTCCGTGAGGATTTTGTTGATTTTTTTCATGTATCTGACTAAGAATTTTATGCCACTTATCTAAGGTAAATGTATGATTGGAAACATTTAAAATAGAACCAACCTTATACTTTAAAAGTGCTTCATTTAATTTTACAGAATCAATCTGATGAGGCACAATCAATTTATTTAACGAATCCTTTAATAGTATTGCATCTAATGTAATTTGACAAGTCTGACCAACTTTTTCTTTAAGAGTCATATCATTTATCAAGTTGTCAATTAATTTTTCTTGTTCATAATCTAATGGAAAAGATGTTTTCTTTTCACTAGAGCAGGAATACAATACTATTGAAATAATAAATAAATACTTTTTCATAATTAAATAAATTTAAACCATATAATAAACACTAAAACTATTACAACTACAGTCAAGATCAAATCTATTTTCTTTTGATAATTAACTTCATTAGAATTAAAATTCTCAGAACTATACACAAGATCTTTAATCTTATCATATTGAGGTGGTGGGGTTAGCATACTTACTACAATCATCACAAATGATGTAAGTAAAAAAAGAAACAATGCAAAATGTAAAAAATGAATCTGAGTAAAAATATTATCTATTGCAAACACTTCCATAATTAGTCTACTTAAACCTAAAACTGCTCCTAAATAAAAAGCAGACATGACTCCAGAAGAATTAATTCTCTTAATAAAAAGACCTAACAAAAAAGCAGCGGCTATTGGAGGTGATAAATATGCTTGTATACCTTGAATATATTGAAAAAGTCCACCTGAGGAAAGAGTTTCTTGAAATGGAATCCATAGAATTCCTATTCCAACAAGAAAAAAAGTAGATAATTGTCCAATTCTAACTAGTTTTTTTTCTGAAATATTTGGTTTGAACTTTTTGTATATATCTAATGTAATTAAAGTAGAACAAGAATTAAATACAGATGATAGAGAACTCATTAATGCAGATAAAATACCAGCAGCTACTAATCCTCTTAGACCAGCAGGTAGTAATGTTTGTACCATCACAGGCAATGTGGCGGCGCCATCTCCGACCTGTTCCGCAAATTCTAAATTTGTTTGTGAATAAGTATATGCAATCATTCCAGGAACAACAAATAAAAACATTGGAGTCAATTTTAAAAACGCTGCAAAAATTGTCGCTTTTCTAGCAACCGAAATATTTCTTGCAGCTAATGCTCTTTGTACGATAAATTGATCTGTACACCAATACCAAATACCTAAAATAGGAGCTCCAAATAAAATTGCCGTCCAAGGATATTCTGTGTCTGAAGCTGATCTCCATAGGCTCATAGCACTATCTCTTGAAGTATCCACCATACTTTGCCAGCCTCCAATTTCATTCAAACCAAAAACTGTAATAAGAATAGAACCTCCAATAAGAACAAACATTTGTATAGTATCAGTATATACAACGGCTTTTAAACCTCCTAAAATCGTGTAAAGGCCAGTTATAACAACAACTATAAGTGCTCCTAACCAGAAATCTATTCCAATCAATGTTTCAAAAACTATTGCTCCAGCAAAAATAGTAACAGAAATTTTAGTTATCACATAAGCAAAAATTGAAAGTATAGAAAGATACATTCTTGCAGAAGATGAAAATCTTCTTTCTAAAAATTCAGGCATTGTTAAAACACCACTTTTTTTATAAAATGGTACAAATAACCATCCTAAAATTAAAAGCATAAAAGCTGCTAAAATTTCAAACTGAGATTCAATTAATCCTTTTTTAAATCCACTTTCTGCTAATCCAACTAAATGTTCAGAACCAATATTTGAAGCAAATAAAGAAGCTCCTACTACAAACCATCCAAGATTTCGATTAGCTAAAAAATATTCTGATGTATTATCTTTTTTTCTTGAGTAATATAATCCAATATATAGAATTATCATAAAGTATACTGAGATTACTATAATATCTAGTGTTTCCATTATTTAATAATTAATTTTTTATTTTTTTTATTTCCATTTTTATCTTCTACTGTTGCAATATAAATTCCTGAACTCAAAAAGTTTAAGTTTATAAAATCATCAGAAACTGTTTTACAAATCAATAATTTTCCTCTAATATCATAAATATTAATTGATCTAATTAAATTACTATTGATAAATAATTTTTCTTTTGTTGGGTTTGGAAAAAAATCCAAGTCTTTAATTTCATAGTTTAAAGAAGATGTGCTAATATCCTGAAATACTCTAACATAATCTATTTCTAATTGATTTGGGAAAACTGTATTTAAATTTGGTCCATCTTGAGTAACTGCCAAATTAATCATTATATACCATTCGTTAGAATTAAATGGCCATTCATGTTGGCTTGGAATTGAAAAATAACTTGATGGAGTTAAAATAAATTTTTCAACTTCATCAACGTACCATTTTATAGTATCAGGTTTCCAAACAATTGAATAGGTATGAAATTCGTCTGCATAAGATCCAGAAGAAATGTAGGAAGAAAAATTTTGATAAAAATGTGATGCTTGAGAATATGGACATGTTCCAATATGCGCTGCTCCTGTTGTACTATTTGTTAAATAATTATTACCCCATTGTTCCATAATATCTATTTCTCCATCACAGGGCCACTGACCATTTGTTGGCAACATCCAAAATGCAGGCCAAAACCCTTGTCCATCAATACTTTTAATTCGAGCTTCTACTTTTCCATATCTAAAATCAAATTTGCCTCTTGTTGTTATTTTAGAAGAAGAATAATAAAATGAATTATTCCAACTATCAACTAATCCACTAGGCTCTTCTTTAACAGTTATAGTTGCAATTCCATTTTCCAATTCTGTATTTTGGCTCTGATAAAACTGTAATTCACCATTTCCCCAGCCCCACAATCCAAACTGAGAGCCACTACCAATATCATGTGTCCATTTGTTTAAATCTAACTGACTTCCATCAAAGTTATCTTCCCAAATAATTTGCCAATTTTGAGAGAAAGTTAAATGAGAAATTAAAAAAAAACAAAAGCATAACAATAACCTCATAAACAATTTATTTTATAACAAAAATTTTCTTATTAATACTTTTTTCTTTTAAATTGATTATTAAAAAGAATGTCCCTTTTGAATTAATTTTAATATTGTAAAAACCATTTGACTTTCTTTCAAAATCACAATCTACTTGTTTACCAAAAATATCAAGTAATACTAATTTTTCAATATTTTCATTTGTTGAAACACTAAAATTACCACTACTTGGATTTGGATAAATAGATAATTTTTTATAATTATTTGCAACGAAATTAGAAGTCGTACAATAATTCAAACAAGAAATAGAATCTGTAAATGTTCCTGTACCATCTTGTGGATCATAACAGTTACCATTACCATCACAATCCCATGTTTTTTGAACAAATGAACATAAGTTACATTGTTCCCAACAAAAAACATCTAATACTGTATCCGAATTAATTATAAAATATCTATTGACTGCATAACCTAAACTAAGTGAAGAATCTAATGTTGTAATAACACAATTTAAATTTGAATCTAATTCCTCTTGAATTGACCAATTGTCTGCTGAAAATTTATACTCTTGAAAATTTGTGTCTACTAATGTTGTAAATTCCCAAATATTGTCATTATTAATATCTTCCATTTGCCAACAACTTCCACACCAATTATTGAATAATCCATTAACTTCAGGAGTTGTAAATGAGGATAATGCATTAGACATGTCTAGTCGAAATGTTACATTATATGCTAAACGCGGACTGTAACAATCATTACATCCACCCCAACAAACAGGAGGTAAAATAGTATCTTGAGTTACATAAATATATCTATTTATATATGGAGGAGTTCCAACCACACAATGATCACCTTCGAACAATTCCTCTTGAATTGTCCAATTATCAGCTGAAAATTTATACTCCCATCCCAGTGCATTTGAATTTGGACCAGATCCTTCTAAAAGTGGAATAGTAATTTCCCAGATTGAATCATTATTATTATCTGTCATTTGAGCACAATTTCCACACCATCCATTAAAAATTCCATTAAGTTCAGGACTAGTATAATTTATATTTGTTACACCTCTTAAATCTAATTGAAAAGTAACATTATATTCATAAATACAGCTACTATCACTACAAGTTGCTAATGAATCATAATTGAAAGCTGAAGTATCCAAGCAACCTAAAACATAACCACAACTACCATCATCATAAGTTGCTAACGCATTATAATTACACGCTATTGTATCCATACATCCACCAATTAGAGGAAATATACAAGTATCATTACAAGTTGCTAAACTATCAAAATTAATCGCCGTTGAATCAGTACAACCATAAATACAAGCAACACAACTTCCATCATCATTTGTTGCTAATGGATTAAAATTTGATGATGTTGAGTCAGTACAGCCATAAATAATACATGTACTACATGATTGCCAACAAACGGTGTCTGGTAAATTTATATTTAGATTAATACTTCTTAAAGTATCTCCAGTAGTAGGATTAATCGAATAGCAACTACTTAAATTGATCATATTTTCACATACGCTATCAACACAAAATTTATAAGTATATTGATTTTGTAGAAAAGGAGGTATAGATACAGTATATTGGTAATAATTATTACCGATATCAACCATATTATAAAATTGAGCTCCCCTTTTAAACTGAACATCATTATACACACCAGTATACAAATTCATATCTACTGTAAAAGTAAATGAGTTTTGTGAAAATGTATTTAAAGTTGAAAAGGTTAATATTAAAATAAAAAGTATTCTCATCTAAAAAGTAGTAATAGTTAACAAATATACAAAGACTTAGTGTAGTAACTACACAACATCAAAAATTTTAACATAAGTTAATTTGTTAAAATTTATATTGTAATCAATAAAATTAAATAATTATTAATTTCTTGTTAACCACTCCATTATTTGTAGTGATCTCTAAGAAGTAAACTCCTTTAGTATATGTCGCTAAATCAATTTTCTTAGTGTATTCACCAACGAACTCTTCTAAGTTCTCAGTGTAAACAACTTCTCCAACTACATTCATCACTCTAACCTCAAGATCTTGTACATCCTCTGACGTAAACGCCACATTAAATACATCTCTCGATGGGTTAGGGTAAACATCCAAGTTAGCAATCGCTGTTCCTCCATCCATTCTTAAACTCGGCTGTGTCCAGAATATTAGTGGAGTCCAAGTCAATGAGTTATAAGCTGGATGACCTGTTGGATCACAATGTCCTTTAGCTTGCCCTCTATAAGACTGTCCTGGAGTTAATCCGTACTTGATAGCTGAGAAAGTACCATAAGGAACATTTCCTCCACCTACATTAAGCCAGTCAGAAGCTACAGGAGTTGCAATACCCTCTGGTCTTAACTTAATTCTACAGAATACAAACGCTCCATTTGAATCATCCCAAGTAAAGGTAGCTTTTGATATACCATTGTTAGGATTCGTAACAGGATCAACTGTTAAGTTACCAACTACTGGACACTCAGGTGCTGTAAAGAAGTTTGGCCCTTGCTCCCATACAGATGCAATACCACTACAGTACCAAATCCTCATGTACCATTCATACTCAGTATCCATCGTAAGCATCTTAGCTTCCTTCTCTGTTAACTGTGTACTATTACAGAAACCATTAGCATTATATCCAGTTGGTGAACCCATTGTCTTCCAGAACCATGTACTCGTACCTATTGGACGATATTTAATCTTCATCTCGTCAATTCTACATAGCTCATTACCATTTGAATCAAAGGTATTCATGTTGTTAAAGTTAAAGAATACTCTATCATCAATGATTCTATCAACAAACATTCCTGTCATTACTGCACCATCACAAACAGTTGGATATGCACATGAACCATCATCTACTGTTGCAGCAGCATCATAATTAAGTGCTGTAGCATCTGTACATCCATATATAGGACAGTCGCAATTATGGGCACCAAGGTTATTCCACGATCCTAATGATAATGAATCCCATTGTAATGAGGGATTAAATAAATCATTGCCATAATTATCTGGACTTAATATATTTGATTTTCTAACCAAAGTATGATCAC
>MDSV01239608.1_pt1 | contig 19395 bp, 17 predicted proteins | sample 810851 | NCBI WGS metagenome assembly MDSV01 (sample SAMN05326640, study PRJNA326480) | marine metagenome | isolation source: seawater | place: Atlantic Ocean: North East | collected 2012 | reverse complement strand
GCAGCTTTAATCCTTCCTAGAGGTAAAGAAGTTATTTTACAAGCTGAAGAACAAGATTATAAAAGAGGTTTATTAGTTGAATTAACTAATAAAGGTGGATATAAAATAAAATATTGGTATGGTGATGATGTTAAAGTATATCCTGCTGAAGTAGAAGTTGATGGAGAATCAATTAAAAAAGATGCTATAGAAGTAGACATTTTATTCCACCCAGAATTAGAAGAAGGTCATCATGAAGATAAAGATGTAGAAGAAATATCTATGTCAGGTGGCGCGGGTGCTTACCAAACACCATATGCTTTTAGATTACCCAAAAAGAAAAAAAAGAAAATAGATGAAAATAAAAAAAATCCAGGGGCAACATTAGGACCAGGTCCAGCTGCTGGAGAAGATGGAGTATCCGATAATGCGTATGTAAAACAATTTAAATACAAATTAGTTCCTAAAAATAAAGATGGTACTTATGTACAAAAAGGATCAGGACTCGAAGTAAAAAAACTTTATTAATATGTATAAATATAGTATAGTAGAACAAGATGATAAAGCATCACAATATCAACAAGAACGTATTGATGCTTTTGATAAAATTGAAGCTAGACTAGATAGTATAAAGAAATTATTACGTCAAGCAAAGATAGAGACTGTAAAAACATATAGAGAACAGCCAAATACCTTTGCTGTAGTTAAACCTACAGATATGATTAATGATTTTTTAAAAGATATAGAAACACTATTAGAAAAATAATATGAAAACACTACAAGAACAATACAACCAAATCCAAAAAGGTGAGGGTCGTAAAGATTTATTTTTAAAAGAAGCTAAATCAAAATATCCAAATTTAGTTTCAAATCTTACTTCATTTAGCGATGCTGAAAAAATCTTAAAAAGCAAAAACGTTATTAATGAAGAACTAGGTGGTGTAGTTACACTAAAACCTGTAAATACACTAACATCAGAAGATTTTAACCCAAATAAAGAAGCTTGGGAAAATAAATTTGCAAATTACTTGGCTGAAGCGGGTAAAAAATCATTAAACCCTATCGTTAATACTGAAGTAGAAAAAAAAGAAAATGACAAAGCAGGTGATGAAAAAATTAAAGCTGAAGAAAAAGAAACAGCTAAAGAAGTAATTAATACTCAAGATAGAAATTATGATTATTCTCCTAAAGTAGATAACATTAATAATGTTAATGCTCAAGAAATGATGAATGGTGTATATTGTGAAATTAAAGCAGATCCAAATTTATCATTAGAAGAGGCACAAGCTAAAGCAATTAAAAATTTAGCTAAAGATTCTTTACATTATGTAAAAGAAGGACAATTCGGAGTTGAAGGATTAGGATACGAAGAACAAAAAGTAGAAGAAAGTAGTGGTAAAACATATGGTGGTAGTGGCTATAGTGATAAAGTAAAAGAAGGTAAAGCTGACATGGTACCAGTTAAAGAATCTAAAGAAGATAAATTAAAATCTTTAATTAAAGAATCATTAGGTGGTGTAGTTACTACAGGTAACCCAAATTCATTAGCAGCAATGTCAGGTGAAATTATCAAAAATATGATGAATGAAGATGAATGGCAACAACAAGTTGGTTCTCAATATCATAAAGATTTATATGCTGAAGAAAATAAAGAAGAAGATTTACCAATGGATGAAGCTGAAAAACCAGATTTTATAGATATTGATGGTGATGGAGACAAAGAAGAGTCTATGAAAAAAGCTGCTAAAGATAAAAAAGCTAAAAAACCTAAAAAAGAATCAATCGATTCTAAATTAGCTGAAATAGGAAAAGAAGGTGATATTGTTAAAATGGAAGCTCAATTAGACTATTTAAGCGAATTCATACAAGAAAAAGTTGATAGAGTTGCTTCAATTAATGAAGATGAAAATTTACAAGAATTAATTGATAAAGCTAAAATGAAACAAATGCAAAGAGAAATCAAGCTTTTAGAAAAGAAAAAAGCTAAGATGGAAAAATTGTATGAAAAAATGTGTGGGAAAAAATATGCTAGAAAAGAAATGGTTGATGAAGTTGAAGAAATAGATGAATCATTTGATGATCTAGTTGATAAAATTGAAGACCAGGGCAAATCAGAAGAAGATGCTAAAAAAATAGCTGGTGCCATTAATCGTGATTACGTAGGAAATTATAGAGATGAGTAAAAAACTATTAATAGAAACTCAAACCTTAAAATTCTCTCCTAAAACCATAAACGAAAACGTAAGTAAGGAGAATGGAAACATTGTCGTTGAAGGTATTTTAGCGACATGTGAGGTTAAAAATGGTAACGGTCGTTACTATGCTAGAGATTTATGGGAAAGAGAAATGGATAAATACCAATCTCTAATTAATGAAAGAAGATCATTAGGTGAATTAGACCATCCTGAATCTCAAGTTATAAACTTACAAAATGTTTCTCATGTAATTACAGATTGGAATTGGGATGGAGATAACGTAATGGGTAAAATAGAAATATTACCTACTCCATCAGGAAATATATTAAAAGAACTTATTAAAAGTGGTGTTACAGTAGGTGTATCATCAAGAGGTATGGGTTCACTAGAACAAAGAGGTGACATAATGGAAGTACAAGATGACTTTGAATTATTATGTTGGGATTTTGTTTCTACACCTTCTAACCCAGGTTCATTTATGGGTGTGTTACAAGAAGGCAAAAATAAAGTAACATATGATTATACAAAAGTAAATAGTTTAGTACATGAAATTCTTTGTTCAAAAGGGTCATGTCCTGTCTATTAATTTTTTTCGACTTTAATAAATATTCATATACGTATAATCGCAATACACCATCATTCTATATGGTGTGAATAATTAAAAAATTCTTATTACGATTCTTAAATAATCGTATTTCACAAACTAAATTTTGGGACAATGGCAACAAATAGAGATTTGTTAACAGACGCAATTGCTGACGCTAAAGCCGTAAAGGAAACAGCTATCGCAAATGCTAAACTTGCTCTTGAAGAAGCTTTTACACCATTCTTAAGAAATCAATTATCTGCTAAATTGCAGGAAATGGATAAAGATGAGAAAGAAGTAAAAGAAGAAAAAGAGGAAGTTGAAGAAATGGACGCTGTAAGCTGGAATGAGAAAAATAACCCAACTAGAAGTTCTTCAGTAACTTTAAAAGACCCTAAAAAGGTTGGAAAAGGTACTCCTGATTATGCAATTAATGAGGAAGAAGATCTAGATGAGGAAATTAATCTTGACGAGCTATTAGCCGAACTTGATGAAGCCAAAGAAGATTCTAAAAAAGGTAACAAAGAAGAGCAAAAACGTATGGAAGGCGCTATCAGAGATGATAGAGACCACATCAAAGATCTTGAAAAAGATATCAAAGACAACGAGAAGAAATTAGCTAAATTAAAAGCTGACGAACCTAAAGATGTCAATGAATCTGAAGAAATCGATGAGGAAATGGATTCTAAAAAGAAAAAGAAAGACATTGACGAAGAGATGAAAAAAGATCAAGACGACAAGAAAAAAGACGTCAAAGAAGATGAACGTACTGATGCTGAAGAAGAAGGTTACCTTGATGGAATGAAGGACGAAAAAGAAGACATGGAAGACAAGATGGACGATGAAGAAATCGATCTTGAAGATATGTCAGAAGACGACCTTAAAGGATTTATCGAGGATGTCATTAAAGACATGGTATCAGCTGGTGAAATTGAACCAGGTGATGAATTCGTTGAAGACGAAGTTGAAGTTGAAGACGTTGAAGACGTAGAAGTTGAAGACGACGTAGACGTAGATATCGAAATTGACGAAGCTAAGAAAAAAGAAGGTGAAGAAGTAAAAGAAGCAGAAGAGATTGACGAAAGAAAATCTCGTGTTAAAGGTGAAAAAGGTCCTGGAAACGAGGATGGTGACAAAGATGACACTAAAATCGAAAAAGAGACTGAAAAAATGAGATTTAAAGAAGCAATAGATCAAATTGAAGAACTAAAAGCTGAATTAAATGAAGTTAACCTTTTAAATGCTAAATTACTTTACACTAACAAAATTTTCAAAGCGAAAAATTTAAATGAAAGCAAGAAAGTTAAAGTGTTAAAAGCATTTGACAAAGCGAAGGATGTAGCACAAGCTAAAACTATCTATGAAACATTAAACGAAGGTTTACTTGATAAATCATCAATTAATGAAAATAGAATTAAAGGTTCAGCTTCTAAAGCTACAGGTTTAGAACCTAAAAGTTCAAAACAACCTATCATCGAGTCTAATGATGTTTATAACAGAATGAGAAAACTTGCTGGATTATTGTAAAATTATTATTAACGATTATTTAAAATTATTAAAATGAGCTTAAATCAACTATTAGAAAGTGCTAACTCATATCAAAACATGCAGTCAGATGCTGCAAAGTTAGCAGGAAAATGGGAGAAAACAGGTCTTTTAGAAGGTTTAGATGGTTCTCATAAAAACAATATGGGAATTATCTTAGAAAATCAAGCAAAACAACTTGTTGTTGAGTCTTCACAAACTGGTGGAGGAGCTGCTTCAAGTGGTACATTTAGTTCACAAACTGCTGTTAACGTCGGTGGTCAGTGGGCAGGTGTTGCTTTACCTTTGGTAAGAAAAGTATTTGGACAGATCGCTTCAAAAGAATTTGTTAGCGTTCAACCAATGAACTTACCTTCAGGACTAGTATTCTTCTTAGACTTCCAATATGGAAGTGACAAGAACCCTTTTGCAAGTGGTTCTTCATTATATGGTAACACAAATCAAGCTTCAGCTCCTTTCGGGAACGACAGTAATGGCGGTCTTTACGGGTCTGGTAGATTTGGTTACTCAATTGCAAACACGCAATCAATCGCTGTTTCAGCTTCTAACGTAGCAACTGCTACATTAGCTGATATGGACTATGATTCAGATTATTCATCATCTTCAGGATTCCCTACGTATTACAGAATCTCTGTACCAACTGCTTCTCTAGATTTTCTAGATACAGAAGGTGTTAAAGCATTCCAAATCGTAACTGGATCTGATGCTGGATTCTCTTCAGGTAGTCTTCCAGGTATCCAATTATCACAATTTACTAATTATAGAGGTGGCGAACACGTACACTTTATGATAAGTAAATCATTTGGTGCTTTAGATGGAGATTCTTCATTCACAGTCGCTTATCAGTTACAACCAACTGATCAGTATAGAGGTGATTTCGAAGATGGTAACCCAGAGCCTAACAGCTTAAACTCACCATCTATCTCAATCCCAGAAATCAACGTACAGATGAAATCATCTGCTATCGTAGCTAAAACTAGAAAATTAAAAGCTGTTTGGACGCCTGAGTTCGCTCAAGATCTTAACGCTTACCATGCTCTAGATGCTGAAGCAGAATTGACTTCTATCTTAAGTGAGTACATTTCATTAGAAATTGACTTAGAAATCTTAGACATGCTAATTAACGCTGCTGCTGCAGGTAATGAAGTATGGTCAGCTGAGAACAATGTAAGCATTACAAGTGCTGCTGGTGCTCAATCGAATCTAGGATTCTACAACTCTCAAGGACAGTGGTTCCAAACTTTAGGAACTAAAATCCAAAAATTAAGTAACATCATTCACCAGAAAACCCTTAGAGGTGGAGCTAACTTCTTAGTATGTTCTCCAACTGTAGGTACTATCTTAGAAAGTATCCCAGGATTTGCTGCTGACACTGATGGAGATGCTGCTAAAGCAACTTACGCTTTTGGTGTTCAGAAAGTTGGTCAATTAAATGGTAGATATAAAGTTTATAAGAACCCTTATATGAAATCTAATACAATCCTATTAGGATTTAGAGGATCTCAGTTCTTAGAAACTGGTGCAGTATTTGCTCCATATATTCCATTAATTATGACTCCATTAGTATATGATCCAAATACCTTTACACCAAGAAAAGGTCTATTGACGAGATATGCTAAGAAAATGGTAAGACCAGAATTCTATGGTACAATTGACGTTGCTGGATTAAATACTTTATAATAAGTAATTAGTTTAGATCAATCAGATCAATAAAATTAGGCCGAACTAACGTTCGGCCTTTTTTTTTTCATATTTATAATAAAATAGTTTACTATGAATATACCAATTTATGATGGTTGCCCTATATGGACAGATAAAGCTGTGCCCTTTGGGTTTTATAATTCACAAGCTGATTTCCAATCCGATGCAGTTAAAGTAGCTAAATTTTGTGCTTCAAGATTAGGTTACCCTTTAGTAGATGTTGAATTACAATCAGGGTCATTTTTTACAGCATTTGAAGAAGCTGTTACCACATATGGTAACGAATTATACGCGTATAAAATACGAGATAATCAATTATCACTCGAGGGATTAACCACTGGGTCAAACTTAAATCAAGCGCTTATAACACCGAGCTTTGAACCAATTGTAAGATTAACAGAACAATATGGTGAAGAAGCAGGTACAGGAGGTAATGTAACTTATTATTCAGGTTCTTTTAACTTAACATCAAGTCAACAAGATTATTCATTTCAAACTTTTATGACTCAAAGCGGTTATACAGGTTCAGAATATCAAAATGGTATAGAAGTAAAAAGAGTATTTTATCAAGAACCTTTCCCAGCATCAGCTAGATATTTAGATCCTTATAATGGATTTGGATTTGGTGGTGTATTAGCTGCAGGTGTAGTTGGTATAGGTGGATTTGGAGATGGTTTAGGATATTTAATGGCTCCATTAAATTATGATATACAAGTAATACAACAAATTGAAATGAACCAAATGATTAGATTAAATAACTATTCATTTGAAATTAGAAATGATATGTTAAGAATATTTCCAATACCTAATTTTGGGGAAGAAGGAAATCCTGATCAACCACCTAAAATTTGGTTTGAGTATATTTTAAGAGATGAAAGAATAGCTAGTAGTGTAAAACAAACACCAGATAGAGTTACTAATGTTTCAAATGCTCCCTTTGAAAACCCTAATTATGATTTTATTAATTCAGTAGGTAGACAATGGATATTTGAATACACTTTAGCATTATCAAAAGAAGTATTAGGTTACGTAAGAGGTAAGTATAGTACAATTCCTATTCCTAACGCTGACGTAACATTAAACCAATCAGATTTAATAGCCGCGGCTACATCTGAAAAAACTGCATTAATAGAAAGATTAAGAGCGTATTTTGATGAAACTTCAAGAATGGCTTCTTTAGAAAGAAGAGCGAATGAAGCAGACTCTAAAATGAAAGAATTACAACAAGTCCCTTGGACTATTTTTATAGGATAATATGGCAATGTATACAGGAGTCAGAGATTGGTCTCTGATGCGACATTTAAATAGAGAGGTTATGGGTAATATTATTACCCAACAAGCAGCTGTCTACCAGTTTAGATTAGAAGAAACTAAAGTTAATATCTATGGTGAAGCAGCTGAAGAAAAGTATTATAACGGTCCTTTCTTATTTAATGTATTAATAGATAGAGGAGATCAAGAATTTGATTTAAATGAAGAAGGAGTACAATTTAATCAACCTGTTAGTTTTTTCTTCTTAAGAGATGATTTAGTAGAAAAAGATGTTGTTCCAAGAGTAGGAGATATTATCTTATATCAAGAAGGATATTATGGGGTACAAAGTACAATTGCTAACCAATATTGGGGAGGTAAAAATCCTCAATATCCTAATAATGACAGTGATGGTACTCCTAACCCACTTAATCCTGGATTAGATAAATTTGGTAATAATGTTTCAATTTTAGTATCAACATATTATATACCAGCAGATAAAGTAGCAATTTCACCATATCAAGAAAGAATGTAATGGCAAAACCAAGAAAACCAATACCAAAGTATCAATTAACTTTAAGCCAAAATAAACATCAAGCTTTTAGAGGTATAGAAGATCAAGGGATTCAAACTAATCCTAATAAAGCTAATATGCCTGTAAATCCTAATTATGATGAAACAGGTATTCCTATTAATAGGTCTGCTCAAATGAGTTTTAAAGATGATAATACTAAACAATATTCAGTTGGTATTAAAGATATTGATGAAGCTATATTTTTTTATTTTGAAAATAAAATAGCCCCATTTGTATATCAAAATGGACAACGTAGAAATGTACCGGTAATATATGGTGCTCCTGAAAGATGGAAATCATTTCAAAGAGATGGTTATTATAGAGATAAAGAAGGTGCTATTATGTTACCTATTATAGTAATTAAAAGAGATTCTTTAGCTAAAGATAGAACAGTAGCAAATAAACTAGATGCTAATTCTCCTAATTTATATGGTAAATGGTCTAAACAATATAGCCCAAAGAATTTTTATAGTAATTTTGCTACATTAAATAATAGAAAACCTGTAGAAAAATTTCATGTAGTTGCTCAACCAGATTATGTTACTATGGAATATAGCTGTTTGATTCAAACTTATTACATGGAACAATTAAATAAAATTATTGAAGCATGTGAATACGCGTCAGATGCTTATTGGGGTAATCCTGAAAGATTTCAATTTAGAGCATTTATAGATCAATTTACAACTGCTACTGAACTAACTCAGGGTAGAGATAGATTAGTTACAGGTACTTTTAATATAAGATTAAGAGGATACATACTACCAGATACAATTCAACGAGAATTAAACGCTACTAAAGTTTATAATTCAAAAGCTAAAGTTACTATAGGAATGGAAACAGTAAGTAATATAGAAGATGCAAATCAGCCTATAAAAAATCCTACTGATGATCATAGAAAAAGAGATAATAAAGATTTACAATAGTTGTGTTTTTAAAATAGTTTATATATATTTATAACCAACAAAAATTTATTGACTTATGGAAAATAAAAAGTTATCAACCGAAGAAGTTGCAACATTAAAAAACTATCAAGATATAACAAACGAGATAGTAGGAGGATTAGGACAGATTAGATTACAAACTGAACTGTTAGAACAAAAAGAAGAACAATTATTAGAAAGATTCAAAGATCTACAAAAAGACCAAATAACTACCGCTGAAGAATTAACAAAAAAATATGGTGACGGTAATTTGGATATAGAAAAGGGAGAATTTATTCCATCAAAGTAGTTTTTTGAAATAATTTTTAATATTTATAATAAAATAAACAATTATAATTATATAAGCAATGGCAGAAACATTAATATCTCCAGGTGTATTAGCAAGAGAAAATGATCAGTCGTTTATTGGTTCAAGACCAGTCACGTTTGGTGCTGCAGTAATTGGTGCAGCAGTTAAAGGACCGGTTGGTATTCCAACAGCGGTTTCATCATTTTCACAATATGAAGCTATTTTTGGTGGATCGGTAGAAAGCGGCTCACAATATTACACTTATCTTAACTCAATCGCGGCAAGAAATTATTTTGCAAATGGTGGTGAATCATTAATAGTAACTAGAGTAGTTACAGGTTCATTTACATCAGCATTTACTTCAGGTAGTGCAGCAGGTCCAAACGGAAGTGGTATCATGGCTAACGCTTGGCAAGATTCAGCAGCAGATCAATATCAAAAACAATCATTTGTATTAAAAACAATTTCTGAAGGTGAAATTATGAATTCATCAGGTTCAGAAACTGCAAATGGTTCATTAGAAAGTGGATCAGCTGATAATTTAAGATGGGAAGTTGCTTCAGTAAATACATCATCAGGACAATTTTCATTGTTAATCAGAAGAGGTAATGATATAAACAATCAAAAAGCAATATTAGAAACTTACAATAACTTATCAATGGACCCAACAGCTCCAAACTACGTAAGTAAAGTAATTGGAGATACTTATTTTACAGTAGAGAGTGATGGTTCAGATTATTATGTAAAATCAAATGGAAATTATCCACGTAGAAGTGCATATTGTTACGTTTCTGCAGTAAGTACTCCTACACCTCAATATTTTAATAATGATGGTTCAATTAAACCGGCATTTACAGGAAGTTTACCATTAGTAGGATCAGGTTCATTTGCAGCCGCTACAGGTAAAAACATTGAAAATAATGAGGCTAAGTTTAATGAAAATATAACAGCAGCAAATGTTCAAGGTATTAACCCAGCTGGATATAACAACACTATTAGCTTATTAAATAATAAAGACGATTATCAATTTAATGTAATATCTGCTCCTGGTTTAAATGGAGTTGATCACGGTACTCAAGTTAATTCATTAGTAGCATTAGCTCAAAATAGAACAGATTGTATCGCAGTAATTGATTTAATTGGATATAACTCATCAGTAAATCAAGTAACAACACAAGCAGGTTCATATGATACTTCATATGCTGCTACTTATTGGCCTTGGTTACAAACAATTGATGCAGTAACAGGACAAACAGTTTGGGCACCAGCCTCAACTTATATACCAGCAGTTTATGCTTTCACAGATGCTTCAGCAGATCCATGGTTCGCACCAGCAGGTCTAGTTAGAGGTGCTTTAGGAAGTGTAATTAGAGCTGAAAGAAAATTAACTTCATCTAATAGAGATACATTATATGAAGCAAATGTTAACCCAATTGCTACATTCCCAGGAAGTGGAGTTGTAGTATTTGGACAAAAAACACTACAGAAAAGAGCAAGTGCTTTAGATAGAGTAAATGTTAGAAGATTATTAATCGCACTTAAATCTTATATAGTACAAGTATCTGATAACTTAGTATTTGAACAAAATACAAATGCTACAAGAAATGCATTTTTAGCACAAGTTAATCCATACTTAGAAAGTGTACAACAAAGACAAGGATTATACGCGTTTAAAGTGGTAATGGATGCTTCCAATAACACACCAGACGTAATTGATAGAAATGAGCTAGTAGGACAAATTTACCTACAACCAACTAAAACAGCTGAATTCGTAATATTAGATTTCAATGTTTTACCAACTGGAGCAACATTTCCTGAATAAAAATTAGAAAATAGAATATTTATAATAAAGAATAAATAATTAAACAAAATGGCAGTATTAGACCCGAACGAAATATTTTATACAGCTTTCGAACCAAAGCAACAGAATAGGTTTATCCTTTATGTTGACGGAATTCCATCATACCAAATTAAAGGTATGGGAGCTGTTTCACTTACTCAAGGTACAGTTCAATTGAACCACATTAACGTTGCAAGATATGTTAAAGGTAAAACACTTTGGAACACAATATCAATGACTTTATTTGATCCAATTACACCAAGTGGTGCTCAGGCATGTATGGAATGGGTTAGATTACATCATGAATCAGTAACAGGTAGAGATGGTTATAGTGATTTCTATAAGAAAGACTTAACATTAAACATCCTAGGACCTGTAGGTGATATCGTTTCTGAATGGATTATTAAAGGAGCATTAGTAACAGAAGCTAGTTTTGGTGATTATAACTGGGATAATGAAAACGCTGCCCAAGAAATTTCATTAACAGTTCAACCAGACTACTGTATATTAAACTTCTAAAAGATTTTTACCCCTCCTTTTATTAAAAATAGCTTGGCTTCGGTCAAGCTTTTTTTTATATTGTATATGTATAATAAACGTTATTAATTAAATAAAGTATATGAGCGAATTTAAATTCCCAACTGAAGAGGTAGAATTGCCATCAAAAGGCCTATTGTACCCAAAAGATCACCCCTTATCAAGTGGTAAAGTAGAAATTAAGTATATGACTGCTAAGGAAGAAGATATTCTTTCTAACCAATCTTATATTCAAAAAGGTACGGTTTTAGATAAATTATTGCAATCTTTACTAGTAAATAAAGATATTAAAACAAATGATTTATTTGTAGGTGATAAAAATGCCTTATTTGTAGCTGCTCGTATTTTAGGATACGGTAAAGAATATAAAGCTACAATTGCAGGAAAAGAAGAAACTATTGATTTATCTGAATTAGAAAACAGACCTATAGATGAAAAATTATTTGCTACAGGTGAAAATAGGTTTACATATAAATTAGAAAGCACGGGAACTGTATTAGAATTTAAACTGCTAAATGGTCATGATGAAAAGAAAATAGAACGTGAATTAGCAGGATTGAAAAAAATTACCCCTAATCAATCTGCAGAACTTACTACTAGATTAAAATATTCAATATTATCTGTAGATGGTAATGAAGAAAGAAAAGATATTAGAGAATTTGTTGATAATTACTTTTTAGCAAAAGATGCTAGAGCATTCAGAAAATATATTAGTGATTTATCACCTGATGTAGATATGACTGTATCGCTCGAAGGAGGGGAGGTAGTTACTGTCCCCATTGGACTTAACTTTTTTTGGCCTGACGCCTAAAATAGCTCCAGAAGTTAGAATATCACTTTTTAAAAATATCCATAGTATAATATTCCACAGTAAAGGTGGGTATGATTTTAATACTATATATAATATGCCTATTTGGTTAAGAAGATTTACGTTTTCTGAAATAGATAATTATTATAAAGATGAAGCTAAAGCTATGGAAGATGCTAAAAAAGGAAAAAAAGGAACTAAAACCTTAGTTAGTTCTGATGGTAAAATAAATGCCCCTGAATTTATGAAAGCATCTAAAGATTTCAAGGGTAAAAGTAGTTATAAATAATAATATTTATAATAAAATACCCTTATGGCGGACGCTAAAAAACAACTTAAGGAATTAAACGATCAAATTGATGCTCTTTATAAAAGATTAGGGAGAATGGATACTCCTCCCATATTCAAACCAACTGAAATAGGGGCAGCTAGAAGAGAAATAAAAAAACTTAAAGTTGATTTAGATGAGGTAAATAATAGTTTATCTTTTATATCAAAATCCTTTCGTGATAGTATAGCAGAATTATCAAAGCAAAATACAGAGCTAGGGTATGCTAAAAGATCTCTTAAAAATATAGAAAAAATAGCTCGTGATATTTCTTATGAAAATTCACAAGGACTTCTTATTGATGACAAAAAGTTAGATAGTTTAGAAAAGAAAGCTAAACTAGAATATGAAAGTTTAAAAATAGCAGTTGAAAGTGGAAGATTAACTGGATCCACCCTTAAAGAATTTCAAGTTAATTTAAAAACTGCAGAGGAATTTGAGAAAACAATGGCTCGAATTCGTGAAACTACTAAAAAAATCAAAGGTGACGTAGGAGTTCAAACCTTTGGTTTTATGGAAGACTTTACTAAAAAGATTCCAGGTTTATCGGCGTTATCTGATCCTTTTAAAGAAGCTAGTGAAGCAGCTCAAAAAACCGCAAAATCAAATCTTGATTTATTTGGTTCAACTAAACCCCTTCAAAAACAACAATTAGATGGTTTAAAGAAAGCAGCAGCTTTTAGAACTAAAGATGGAAAAATACTAAAAGGCCTTAATGCTGATAAGGTTAAGGAATTAGGTTTAGAAAAAATGCTAGTTTCATCAAAAGGAAAAGCATTAGCAGGAAGTTCTGCGGCTAATAAAGCAACTAAATTATTAGGTGGAGCAAAAGCAGCAAAAGGTGCAGTTACTCCTTTAAAAGCAGGGTTAAAAGTATTAGGTCCTGCTATAAGTAAAATGCTTACTAAAGCATTAGGTCCCGTAGGTTTATTAGTTGAATTGTTTATGGCTATTAAGGCATCTGATAAAATAGTTGCTGACATGGCTAAAAATTTCGGTGTTTCTTATGATGAGGCACTAGGAATGAAACAAGAAATGACTACAGTGGCTCTTAAGTCAGGTAATATTTTTGTTACATCTAAAGGAATATCAGAAACTTTTGGTGCTATTAATTCCTCCTTAGGTACTAATGTAATGTTAAGTGAAGACATGGCTGTTGAGTTTACTAAACTTAGAACAATGGCTGGGTTTACTAATGAAGAATTAGTTGGTATATCTAACCTTATGTTAGGTACTGATAAAACTACTAAAGAAATTACAGGTCAGTTTTTAGCACAAGCCAAAGTTTCGGCAATACAAAATGGTGTATTACTTAATGAACAAAAATTATTAAAAGAAATAGGCAATGTATCAGCGGCTACTACATTATCATTTAGCAAAAATCCAGCATTAATAGGTGAAGCAGTAGCAACAGCTAAATCTTTAGGTATGGAATTATCTAAAGTAGACGCTATTGCAGGTAGCTTACTTGATTTTGAACAATCAATAGAAAATGAATTACAAGCTGAATTATTATTAGAAAAAGATATTAATTTAGAAAAAGCAAGACAAGCAGCTTTAAATAATGATTTAGCTACAGTAGCAAAAGAAATTTCAAATCAGATAGGTGATTCTGCAGAATTTGCTGAAATGAATAGAATCCAACAGGAAGCATTAGCAAAAGCTGTTGGTATGAATAGAGAAGATTTAGCCGCAACTTTATTAATGGAAGATAAATTAAAAGGATTAACTGCAGAAAAAGCAGCTATAGCTCAAAAAGATTTTGACACATTAAAAGCTAGAGTAGGTCAAGAAGAAGCAATGAGGATTCTTGAAGAAAAAGGAGCAGCGGGATTATCCAAACAAGTAGGAATGGCTGATAGATTTAATGCTACAATGGAAAAATTAAGAGAAATTTTTGTAGTTGTGGGTGAAGCCTTAATGCCCATACTTAGTTCTTTAGTTAGTGTTTTTGATATTATTGGTCCTATATTTACTATTCTAAACCCATTAATTCAAACTGTTTTATTTCCATTAGGAATATTAGCAGATGTTTTAAAAACTATAATATTCCTAGGTAAATCTTTTGCTAATTTATTTGGAGCAGGACTTGATACATCAGATTTTGCATTTGGAGAAAGTACTATTGGTGCTGGAAATAGAATGGCCCAATCTGTAGGTGTTGAAGCTCCAACTGATCCTAAAAAATACGCTAGGTTAGCAGATGGTGGTATAATAAATGGTCCTACTCAAGTATCTTCAAACGCTATTGCGGGTGAAGCAGGAAGAGAACTTATTGCACCTTTACCTCCTGGTGGTTTAAAAACAGATAATAGTGATATAGTAAATGCTATTAAAAACATGTCAGATAAAATAAATACAGGAACCCTTTACGAAATTGCTTAATATTAATATTTATAATAAAAACAAATAATTATGAGTTTACTAAATAAATTAATCGCTGGAGACGCAAGTGCACAAAGCTTAAATGGTTCAACACCAAATGTCCCAAATTTTGAACAGTCTACTTTACATAACCAATACTCAACTATTGGCCAACCTAATGCTTCAGGTGTAATACCTCCAAACGGAGTTCTACCTATGCCTTCTACATTAGAAAGTAATGTTCAAGAAGGAGATAAGTATTTGAACAATTTACCTCAATAAAAGCCTATGCCTCTAGTCAATATGACAACCAACCTTAAGTCTTTAAGGTTTGGTAAGGATACTGTAGGTGGCGGCAATAGCCCTCAACCTTTTGTTGTAAGAGATATTCCCGATGATCTTTCTGATGTAGGTAGAACAGGAGGACCTGATTTTCTCTTACGTGGGGGTAGTCTTTATCCTAGAATAGCTGTAAATGATACAGTTAGGATATCTAAATTATTTTATCCTGGTAGAGGCGGGAAAATAAACACAACTAACTTAGATGATCCACTAGGAGTAGATGCAAGTGGTAATGGTAGAAGACCTGTTAATCTAATAGGTACATTATTTACAGCTAAACAAAATATTCTTTCTTTAACTAATGTCAATTCAGATGTTAATTATAAACCATTTGTAGAAAATAGAGCAACAGCTTTCCCTGAAACTGTTATTAGTGGTACAGCTATAGGAAATTTTATAAGAGATAATTTAGCATTAAACCAAGGTATTTATACTCCATTATCTACAATTGCTCAAGCTCCTGTAAATGCATTAGGAATACATTTAAATAAACAAGGACTTAACCCATTTACACAAACTACAGTAGGATCCCCTGACGGTAATACACCTTTAGGTTTACCTACTTATTTAAACACCATTTCAACCCCTAGTACTAATCAAGATACGTTAGGTAGAAAAAGTAGATTAGAACCTTTAGCTGTTACTAAAATGAAAAAGCAAGAAGGTAGTGGGGCTGATATTACTGACTTATATTCTTATAATGGTGGTCCAGGTTCTACATTAGGTGTAGGAAAAACTAACATTAAAATGATTAGTGAATATCGAACTGGGGCTAATAACGTTAAATCACAATTTTGGGTTGAAGCAGAAAAAGGTAAAAATCAATATTTTACTAAACAATTTGTTAGAAATGTTAGTAGTAATGCAGATGTCGGTCTTTTTGGAAAAAATGCTTTACTTAGTAGATATCTTAAAAATATAAATGGTAATAGAGATATAGGTGTTCAAATTATAGATACTCCAGGAATTGAAACTTATCCTAATAGTGTTTATTTACCTGGAACTATTAAATTAAAAACAGATACCGCAAAATTAAGAAGTGGGATTAATGAATCAATTCCTAGACAAGTTTGGACTCAAGCTGAAATTGAATCAAAAGAACCTTTTAGCAAATCAGGTAAAACTGATAATATAAAAGATTTTAGAAAAATTGTAGCTCCAAGTGGGAGTGAAATGATTCCAAATACCTTACCTTATACAGATTCAAATAAATATGAACAAAGAGTTAATTTAGGTAATCCAGGTAAAAAAGCAAATAGGAGTAGCTATACTATAGGTAGAAGAGATGTAGGTAGTACTATTAACACTGTAGAAGGCAACGCAGATTATACACATGCTTTAGATAAAGTAAATGCTTTACCTATATATAAATCTTCAGCTGTAGCACAGGCAGATGCTATTAAAAATGATTTTGTAAAATTTAGAATAGGTGTAATAGATAATGATAACCCAAGTAAAAAAACATTTATTCATTTTAGAGCTATAATTGATAGTATGGAAGATGCTTATTCTAGTGAATGGGATTCTTTAAAATATATGGGTAGAGGAGAAAAATTTTATAAATATCAGGGATTTGACAGACAAATTTCATTATCTTGGACAGTAGCAGCTCAATCAAAACAAGAGTTAATACCTATGTATCAAAAGTTAAATTATTTAGCATCAGTAAATGCCCCGGATTATTCTAGAGTTGGGTATATGGGAGGTAATTTAATTTCTTTAACTATAGGTGGTTGGTGTTATGAACAAGTAGGTGTAATGAATGGATTAACATTATCGGTTCCAGAAGAATCACCTTGGGAAATATCTATTCCAGATGAAGGTAGTAAAACTTTTTCTTCAGATGGTTCTAGAATCTTAACAGACCCATCAGTAAAAGAATTACCAATGATAGTAAAAGTAACAGGATTTACTTTTAATCCTATTCACAATTTCTTACCACAAATACAACAAAATGGATTTTCTGGAGCTAAATTGGGAAGTAATGGTAAATTTGCTAGCAGTTATGGAGTAGAAAGATATCTTGCTTTAGCAAATGGTGCATCTAATAACTATAGTGGTGGTTTAGATGTTAAAAATGATAAACATATAAATTATTTACCTAAAAAATCTGGAGACTAATGGGAAGATATAGAGAAATAAATTTAAGAAGATCCTCTTTATCTAAAAATCCAGGTAAAAGATTATATACTACTGTAAAATATCCAAGAATTCCTCTTGGTAATACTGACATTTATGTGTACGCCGAAGAAGGTGATAGATACGATCAATTAGCAGAAACTTATTACGGTGATTCTTCATTATGGTGGGTTATTTCTATTGCTAATGAAAGTTTACCCCAAAATTCTTATTATTTACCTTTAGGAGCACAAGTTAGAATCCCACAAAATATAGGAGCTATAAAAATAGAATATCACAAATTAAATCACAGAAATGAGTTATGAGTATAATAGGGGAATCGTTTGAGAGTTGGGTACAAACCCAAATTCAAGTAAGGCAAAATCTTCATGGACGTAAAAGAAGAAGTAATACTGACTTACAGGTTTTAAGTAATCAAAATGCTTGGTTAAAATTAGGTTCTTCTGTTAAAGTTCAAGCAAATGATAAGGGTAGGCAGAGATTAGTAGATATTGGTTTTGAGGATCCTTCAGATTTTTTAGGAACTGGTTTAGCACAAAAAGCTATTTTATTTAATTCATTAGTAGAATTTAATCCTGATAAGGGATATACCCAAAGATCTGGTGTAATAAGCCAAAATACTGAGTTTTGGACTGATAGTGCTGCTTATGGACTTGGAGGAACAGATTTTGGTATCACTCCACCTCCAGGAATTATTAGTGCTGACATTAAATGTAAAAACAGAGGTTCTATTAGAGAAGCAAATGTAAAAATTAAAGCTTATAATAAATTTCAGTTTGAATTATTAGAATTACTCTATTTAAGATTAGGTTATACTATGTTATTAGAATGGGGAAATAATAAATATTATGGTGTAGCTTCAGTACCTGTAAATCCAGATAACCCAACAGGAGATAAAAAAGATATAAATGTTTACGAAACAACAGGGGTTACTTTAATGGAAAGATATTGGTTTGAAAAATCAAAAGCTCCTTTTTGGGATGTAATAAAAGAAATTTATGTAAGTAGTGTTAAATACCAAGGAAATTATGATGGTTTTTTAGGTAAAGTAACTAATTTTGATTGGAATTTTTTACCTGATGGTTCATATGACATTACATTAAAACTTATTACCGTAGGAGATGTTATTGAATCTTTAAAAGTTAATTTACCCCAAGAAGTAATAAATGTAGGTGATGTAAAAAAAAGTATACAATCAATTATTACTCCTGAATCCACAGGGTTAAAAACAGCTAATAGTGCTATTGTAACAAATGCTGGTGATTCAACACTTTCATATTCTTTATATTCTGATATCGTTGGTCCAAATCAAGGTAAATGGGATGGGTCTCAAGGTGGAATTAAAACAAATTATCTTAGTTTACTAGGACTTGTAGGAAAAGAATTAATAAACCAAACAGATACAAATGTTCAAGTAGGAACACAACCCCAAGTACCTGTAGTACCTAGTACTCAGCAAGGAGGAAATACTATAAAATATTCATTTTATTTAACATTTAAAGAATTATTATTAAAAGTTCAAAAATATATTTTACCTTCTATTAATGGTGATAAAGTATTAGGGATAAATTTAAGTGAAGATCAAATTTGTGCTATTTATCCTTATCAATTTTCTCTTGATCCTAGAGTAGCTTTTATTAAACCTTTCTTTTTAGATAAATTCTCATATAATACTGAAGATCAATATGCTTCTAACAAAACAGCAGGTGGAACTGTAGGCACAGGTATTATTAATTATTATGCTTGGTTACAAAGGGTTAATAATTTTGGTGTTCAAGATGATAAATGTATCTACGGTAATATAATGAATATTTATTTAAATTATGATTTTATTACTACTATATTAGCTGAAGAAACAAATGAAAAAGGTGAAATATTTTTATTTAAATTTTTACAAAAAATATGTAATGGTATAAATGATGCTTTAGGAGGGATTAATAATATAGAATGTGTTTTAACTAGAGATAGGGTTATTG
>MDSV01010755.1_pt1 | contig 19399 bp, 21 predicted proteins | sample 810851 | NCBI WGS metagenome assembly MDSV01 (sample SAMN05326640, study PRJNA326480) | marine metagenome | isolation source: seawater | place: Atlantic Ocean: North East | collected 2012 | reverse complement strand
AGGCTTCTTCATTAATGATTAATGATTCAATCCACAACTCAATAGCAACTCCATCTAATTGTTCACCACCACGTTTAGGCATGGTAATCGATTGATATGTCAAACTAGTTAGCAAACCTGGTTTACTAGGATCTGTACTAATGTATTCATCTTTACCATCCAAATCAAAAAGGTCTGTTCGTGCTGCCCATTGTGCCTGAATTGCTGAGTTAGGAGAGAGGACTAAAGTCGGTTTTCTTACTAAATCTGACCAAACATACAGACCCAAAACTGTTTTTCCTGAACCTGGTGGAGCAACTATGTGCAAGTGCTTACCTTGTTTATCCAGTTCTGGTTCAATTATTGAAGCAGCTGCTACTTGTGAAGGTCTCAATTTACCGTCAAATCTTATAGCACCAAAATCAGGTAATTTTTCCATAGTCAAAAATAACCCTCAATCACTTGGGAGGACCTCTTCTAGGGCCTTTTGGCGGCCCAGCACTTGGACCACCTGATGGAGGAGAACGTGACGGGCCTCTAGGTCTTCCATTAGGTGAATTTGAGGGCGGCTTAGATGGTCCCTTTATTGGCCCTGATGTTGGAGGTTTACGACCTGAACTCTTTGGAGGAGGGCCTTTTCTTGAAGGACCTCCTGGCGGTCCAGATCTTCTTGGTGAATTAGGTGGACTTGAGGATGGTCCTCGCGGCATCCCTCCCCTTGAAGGACCACCTGGGGGACCTCCTCTTGGGGGCGTTCTAGACGGCATTGGTTCATCTTCTTCATCTTCAAAGATTGCTCCACAATGTGGGCATTCATTATCACTCTCTTTGACCAAACCATCACATATTTCACAAGCAAACATCTCTTCTTCATCTTCTTCATCTTCAGAAAGATTTTCAATTTGGCCGTCTTTGGAGCGATATAGATTTATTTCTACTAAATATTCAAACCCTTTTAGGGCAACTTCAGTTTGAATAGCATGTTCGAATGCATGACTTAAATCATCAGGTGAGTCTAATACACGTCCATCATCAATGTAAGTAATATTTACTCTTAGAATTTCATCTTCTAATTTTGCCTGAGGTGTTTCTACTGCAACTCCGCGCTTCCTAGCAACTCTCCTTACGGCAACCTCGCACATTCTTCTCAGAAATGCGTCATTAGGCGCCTCTTTTTGTGCACCTAATGCACCTGAAAGTATTTCTTGTGCTGCATTTTTCTCATTCTTTAAATGACCAGGTAGGTCAGCACCTAATGATGACAAGACATTTGATGCTGATGTTTGATTCATATTCAACCATTGACTCCTTCGTTCACTCTTCATCGCCTTTTCAGCTTCAGCCAATCGATTAACCATCTCATCTGTTGGAGATGATGATTGATTGTTTGAAATCACATTTTGATTATTCGGAACATTATTAAGCATATTATTAGGAGTAAAATTTTGATTCACTTGGTTATTTTGAAGAGATTGAGGTGGAAAATTACCAATTGGTGGGATGTTTTGTTGATTTTGCATGCCTTGAGCAATTTGTTGTAATAATTCTGGAGAAATTGAGCTTGGATCTGATACTGACATTTCTCTCTGTTTCCTTATTGCCTCTCCCGAAACCACACCAAAATTCCTGCCACCAGATACCTCTTGACCGGAAAGTCCAACAGTATTTGGTGCCGTAAATCCACCGGCTTTTGAGAGATCTTGACGAGAGCCACACTCGGGGCAAAATATACTGTCACTGGGTATCTCTTCACCACAAGAGCCGCATTGCATGAAATCCCCTCATTATACTCCTGTATTAGTTCGCAATAAAGTCTTGCTATTATTTTCACTAAAATTTGCAATGTTAACAGTATTATTGAAACTCGAAAGTTATGCAGAAAAATATTGTTCTTATATGACAATACCGCAGAGTCAATAACAACTTGACTTTTGGCTGACATGAGGGGATTGATTGTCTGTACTTATCAATACAAAAATAGATAATTTGCTGAAGTCGACTTCTCGCTCCTTCTATCCCACATTGAAATATCTTCCAAAGAAGATTCGCGGACAAATTGGGCTACTTTACCTATTAGCAAGAGTTGCTGACACAATAGCAGATTCGAAGCATGGTGAAACTGAAGAATTGCTTAGACTTCTAAACCAGTATAATGATGTTGCACAAGGGATTAACAACGAATTACCCGACTTTTCAAATCTTGCTGAAATTCAGGACAACCTCAATGAGGCTGAACTTCTAAGAAATGTGCAAGAAGTTATTGACGGTTTGGAAGTTTATGAAAAAGATGATCAAGAAAGGATGTTAGAATGTTTACAAATAATTGTAGATGGGCAGATATTAGATCTGGAAAGGTTCGGAACTGCTAGAGAAGGAGGAGTCATTTCGGCCTTATCTAATGACAAAGAATTGGATGATTATACATATCGGGTTGCAGGATGCGTTGGGGTATTTTGGACAAAAATGTCATTGGCACATCTTATTTCATTACCATCAACTAAGGAACAAGAATTTTTCCAAAAAGGAATTAGATTTGGCAAAGCATTACAGATGATTAACATATTACGAGATATTCCTGCAGATTTACGATTTGGTAGATGTTATATCCCTGAGCAGTCATTACTTAGATATGACATGAAGCCCGAGGAGTTGCTTAATCCAAATAATATTGAGAAATTTAGACCATTATATGATGAATACTTAGATATTACAAATGATCATCTTGACGCAGCTGTAGAATACATAAAAATGCTTCCAGAGACCCAATTTAGACTCAAGGCATCTTGCATGCTGCCTGTCTTAATAGGACAGAGGACAGTAACTTTGTTAAGAGAAGGAAATATTTTAGATTCATCTGATATAATTAAGGTAACAAGAGATGAAATGAAATCTTATGCAAGAAAGCTACTTAGAGCATTAATCATCCCAGGGGGGGTCAAGAGACTTCTTGAAAAAAATAAAGATAATAGCAATAGAGAGTAGTCGGACTAGTAACTTTTTACTTACTTCACCTAAGGGAAAAAAAATCGGTTTATTTATTATCCACAATTTTTCCCTATAGTGATACTTTTTTACAAAGCAATCAAAAAGGAGTAGTTATACAGCGGAACGATAGGGATGTTAGAACGCCGAAAACCTCTTGATTTACTATTTCCATTAAAAGGAAATGCGAAATCTAGAGCGGCTGGTGAAGAAATTCCTAAAACCAGCACTCTTGACAAACTAAGAGCAGGAGTAGTACTGGCTAAAGACGCTGTAAAGGCTGTGAGTGTAACAGCCATGGAAGCATTAAGAGAGGGAGCTGCATTTATTGGTTTCACTGAAAAAAATGAATTAGTCGACCCTTTTCAAAATCTTGATGCTCCCATTTGGTCTGAAAAACCTCCACAAGAATTGATTAAACTCGCATACCATTATTGTGAAAAATTGACTATTCAAGAAGCAGGTAACTTCTACCATTCATTCAAGTATTTGCCTGATGAGCAACGCTTAGCAATGTGTGCAGTATATGCATTTTGTAGAAGAGCTGATGACATTGCAGATGGTGACTGGTCAGACAGATTCCCTGGTAGCGTAGGTCAAAATGACCCTGAGGCTGTAACCTATAGAGAGCAATTAGAATCACTACAGAATCGTGAAACAATCCTTGATGATGAGTCATATCTAAATAAAAGTACACAACTGTTTTATTTTAGGAAAAAATTGTCCACCTGCTACACTGATGTATACTCTACCGACCCGGTATTCCTAGCATTAAAAGACACTGTTGAATCCTACAGAATTCCAAGAAATGTATTTGATGATCTTATATCTGGAATGGAAGATGACCTATACAATAATAGATACAGAACTTTTGATGAATTATATGATTATTGTTACAGAGTTGCATCCGTAGTTGGGCTAATGTGTATTGAAATATATGGCTACAAAGATCCTTTAGCAAGAAAACATGCTGAATCATGGGGTATTTTCATGCAATTAACCAATGTACTTAGAGACGTAGGAGAAGACATCAATAGAGACAGAGTTTACCTTCCACTTGATGAGTTAGAAAAAAATGGAATTCAAGAAAATGAACTTGATGGAAAAGTAGTTCTAAATAAAACGTGGGAACCTTATTGCTATCACTATGCAAAAAGGGCTAGAACATACTTAGAGGATGCAAGGAAATTACTCCCACTATTACCACGAAGAACAAGATATTCGCCAGCTGCAATGATTGCATTTTATGACAAAATTTTGCGCCAAATAGAAAAAGAACAAGGTGATGTTTTTACTAGGAGGGTGAAATTGAATAAAATTCAAAAAATGAGTCTTGCTGCTGCCGTATATGTTCGGCACAGAATGCTCCCCCGATTCCTTGACCCTGTGTGGAATGGTCTAGCAAAAATCGGCTTACTACCATCAGTTTGATTTTGTCTTTAATTAGTTCTGGTGAATGCTTGAATTCCCGTGATATATCTACCGATAATTAAATTGTGAATATCATGAGTCCCCTCATAGGTTTTTACAGATTCTAAGTTAGCCATATGCCTCATAACTGGATACTCATCTAAAATACCGTTTGCACCATGAATATCTCTTGAGACTCTAGCAATTTCTAAGGCAATATCTACATTGTTCATTTTTGCTAAGGATATTTGCTCGTTGAACCAAGTGCCATCATCTTTTTTCCTGCCAAGATGATATGCCAACAACTGTCCTTTGGTTATTTCTCTTAACATCCATGCTAATTTATTCTGCACTAATTGGTATGATGCAATTGGCACATCGAATTGAATTCGAGATAAAGAATAAGTCTTAGCACTATGAAAACATGCCATTGCAGCACCTAGGGCACCCCAAGAAATCCCAAATCGAGCGTTATTTAGACATGAAAATGGACCCCTTAATCCCTTTACACCAGGCAATATTCTATCCTTAGGAATTTTACAATCTTGAAAAACTAATTCGCTAGTAACTGACGCTTTAAGTGAATGTTTTCCTTTCATTTCTGGTGCGGTAAAGCCCTCATCACCTTTCTCAACGATGAAGCCTTTAATCACACCATCCAATTTTGCCCACACCACAGCTACATCAGCTATTGTACCATTAGTTATCCACATTTTAGCTCCATTTAGCAAATAGTGATCACCCATATCTTCTGCTTTTGTAATCATGTCTCCAGGATTTGAACCATAATCTGGTTCAGTCAATCCAAAACAACCAACCATCTCTCCAGATGCCATTTTTGGAAGATAATGATTCTTCTGTTCTTCACTACCAAAATCCCAAATTGGATACATTGCTAATGAACCTTGAACCGATGCGAAAGAACGTAAACCTGAGTCGCCGCGTTCTAATTCTTGGCATATTAAGCCATATGCAACATAAGATAATCCTGGGCACCCATAGCCCTTTAACGGTGCACCCAATACTCCCATCTCACCAAGAGCAACACGCCATTCATCAGGGAATATTCCTGCTTCGCAAGCATGTTCAATTTTAGGAATTACTTCCTCATCAACCCAAGCCCTAACCATGTCGCGTATCATTATCTCTTCTTCAGTTAGTAAGCTTTCTATGTCGTAAAAATCTAGACCTTCAAACGGCTCCATGTGCTCTCCTCAACTTAATGTGGATGAAGGCGCTTCAATAACCTAACTATTTTGAGGATTTACTTTTTCGAAGTTTTCTTCTTAGATTTATGTACTTTTTTTGCAAGAATGGACTATTCATATATATCAAACCGATTATAACTCCAGGAACAGAAACTGCCACGGCAATTAATATGATTGAAGTCATCAACGTGTTGTCAATCTCAACAGTTGTTGGCTCATATGAAACTAAGTTACCATTTGTAGTCAACAAAAAACCTTGATTATAATTTGACTCCCATACATAGACCACTTGTCTGCTGGAAACTACTGCGTCCCAATCGACAAATTGTTGGGATGAAATTTGTAATTTTGCAAAATCGTCTAATGGGTTATATCGAATTGTAGAAGCTGGTGCACAATGGATTATCGAAGTGCTGTCGTACCCTCTTGAAACGCCAATAAAATCACCTTCTAATGTAGGATATTCGATAATGTCACCTTTGGACGACTTAGTATGTTCTGCACTATTCAAAATTATTGGCATCATTCTTAAGCCACTTGCAAAAGCCATACATTCGTTAAGTTGAGGATCTGCACAATCAACTCCAATCCAAGTATTTGTTTTTGTACCGCTTATCCATGTAAGATTATGATTTTGACCTATTACACCAATGCCATCAGAGAGAGTAGAAACCACACAAATATCATAATTTCTTTGACAAGAAATATCAGTAATCATAGATTTAGCATCATTGCCAATAGAGGTGAATCCTGTACCTTCTGAAAATCTCCAAATTTCTCCGTCTTCAGAACCGAAGTATGCATAGTCTCCAGCACTCCTCCACTCTACTACGGTAAGATTTCTTCCAACAACCGAACCAGTGCCATTTACCAAAGTAATTCCATGATCGATTTTCTCATACCTAAGAGCAGTTCCAAGGTCTCCTGCAATCAATGCTGCCTCTCCCCTCGGATGCCATGAAACATCATTCAAATCATTAATTCGGCCAGAATTTAATTCTACATCTAAACTTCGATCTCCTGGATTTTTAGCTGAAATAAGATGCACATATCCTTCCGCACCAACAATCAATACTGAATTATAATCAGGTGAAGTCAAAGCTTTTTCTATACCTACATCAGTGTCAGATATTGAAGCCTCAAGTGTCAAATTGACATTGTTTTCTTCTGCAATTACTTGTGGAAGTAATAATATTATGAGAATAGTCATGGCCAGTAAAACCTTTGCCCGCATAATTTTGCCAATGAACACTTTATCAAAACATTTCGCTATTTGCCGAATTTAACGGTGAGCCTTATGTTCAATGGTGTTTTGCCTCGGCATATGGAGAAATTCTCAGTCAAGCGCGGATTAGAAAAACAAATAGGTGGAAATGCTGGTTTAGCAAAATTAGCTACTGGATATTTTGAAGGTGTAACTGCTGATTCAGATGGAGTTTTTACTGCTTCATTTGGAATACTTACTAAGGTAAAAGCATATTATGACACTGAAGGAAAGTTAGTGGTAGATGTTAACCAATTAAAAGGCGATGATTTAAGTGAACTTTTGTCATCAGATGGTGGTCGTGAAAAGGCGATGGAATCTAGGAAGAGATGGTCTGGTTTTCTTGATGAAGCAACCGGATATAATGGTAAACAAAGAGGAGATAAAGCAAAAGAGGAAGCCAAAAAATTCTCTAAAGCAAAAGGTGCGATAAAGATGGCACATAAATCAATGGAGATGAGTTCAAAACTAACACCTGAGCTGAAAGAAAAGGCTCTTGGAATGATTGCTGAATTAGAAGAAATGATCAATAATGGAACTGCTCCCTCTGAAGGAAAAGTCAAGAAACTAAATGACTTGTTTTGAGGTAGATAATATGGATATTGAACAGATGATGCTGCAATATCAAGATAGGTGCCCACGATTGAATGAACTCAATGAAGAACAATTACTTAGGGTAAACAAAATTATTGGCTCTGTTCAAGAAACTGTTGGGCTTGATCATTTAGTTAATTGTATTGCAGACAGCACCAGTGTAGCAGGAGATGGAGTAATTCGATGTTATGTTGGTTTTGAACCTTCAGGCAAAGCTCACATTGGTTGGAAAGTATTAGCACTTCAGCTCAAAAGGATGTTAGAAGCTGATGTTAATGTATTAATTTTCTTAGCCGATTGGCACGCTTGGATAAATGACAAATTTAACGGGAACATGGCAGATATTCAATCAACAGCAAGATACATGGAAGAAACTTTCAGGGCATTATTAGATTACCCACCAGAAGGGGAAGGCCCTGGAGAGTTAAGGTTCGAATGGGCATCTAAATTAATGGATTCGGGTGATTATTGGGCTAGAGTTCTTCGTTGTTCAAAAGGTGCTACACTAGCAATGGTAAGAAAAACATTCACCATCATGGGAAGAGATGAAGCTTCATCAGACCATGACTTATCTAAATTTTATTACCCTGCAATGCAAGCAAGCGATATATTTGAACTAGAAATTGATATCGCTATTGGAGGGATGGATCAACGCAAAGCACATATGTTCATGCGTGACGTTGCAAGTAAATATGGATGGACTAAAGCCACATGCCTACATACTACAATAATTTCATCGCTAAAATCTAGTGGTTCAAGAATGGAAAGTTTTGATCACAAGATGAGTAAATCAGACCCTAGTGGAGCGATTTTAATTCATGACCAACCCAAATCACTCCGGAAAAAGATGCAAAAACATGCTTACTTAGATATTGAAGATGATAATTCTCCGATTTATGAATTAGCTGAACATGTAATTTTGCCAGAATTTGGTGAAATAATTGTCACGCCTAATCCAAAATTTGGAAAACCAACCACTTGGAAGGATTTGGAAAGTTTTAGAAATGCCGTGAAAGATGGTACACTTCATCCCCTTGATGCAAAACTTGGCATTGCAGATGGCATATCTAGAGGTCTTGAATCAGTAGCAAATCATTTTGATAAAAATCCTGAAATGCTAGATAGTGTAACAAAAATTATTCAAAAAAAATGAGTAGATGATATTTAATTTGTATTAATTAATTCGACTTCTGTTATTTTGCACTCAATCTTCAATACAAATGTTCATCAATTGAATTGTTTAGGGACAGATGTTGGTGTAACTATGGTGAAAATAGCAGTGTTAGTAAAACAGGTACCTGATACTAATTCAAAAATTCAAATTTCTGGAGACAGAGTAGACCTCTCCAGTGTAAAAATGGTTATGAGTCCATATGACGAATTTGCGATTGAAAATGCAATGCAGCATAAGGAAAATGCAGGCGGCACTGTATCTGCGATTACAGTAGGTGGACAATCTGCGGACAAGGTTTTGAAAGATGCAAAAGCAATAGGTGTCGATGAGATAATTAGAATAGATTGTAATGAATATTTAGATTCAAATGCATTACAAACAATAATCTCAAGTGTTATTTCTGAAGGTGGATATGAAGTGGTTTATTGTGGAAAATCAGCAGCCGATACTGGTGCAGGTTCAACTGGACCTGGGGTTGCTGAGAAACTTGGTTGGGCTTCTATATCTAATGCTACTGAAATTAGTTTTGATGAATTAATTACTGCCAATTCTCCTGCTGAAGGTGGTAATGCTGTAGTATCAGTGTCAAGTCCAGTAGTCATTAGTTGTGACAAAGGATCTGTCAAGGTAAGAAAGCCAAATGTGAAAGGAATTATGATGGCGAAACGGGCTCAAGTAGAAGTTAAATCTGTAGAGATTCCTTCAACAAGTGTCAGTATAGTATCCCATACTCTACCTCCTGCAAAACCTCCTGGCAAGAAATTCGAAGGTGCGCAATCCGCCCAATCGGTGGTTCAATTATTAAGAGATGAGGCAAACATTATTTGAGGTGAAATCATGACAGAAACAATAGTTATTGCAGAAACAAGCAAAGGAAGAATCACATCTACTACCAATGAATTGGTAAGTGCAGCAAAAAAATTAGGAGATAACTGTACCTTAATTATCCCATGTACTGAATCATCGGCCGCAGACAGTGGCAAATCAATAAGTGGCGTTTCAAGCATTATTGCGGCAAAATCATCTGTATTTGCCAATTATGACGCTGCTTCATGGGCTCAAGCGATTGATTCTGTGGCGCCTGAAGGGATTATTCTTACAACAGCATCTGCTCAATCTAAGGATTTAGTTGCTAGAATCGCATCTAGGAGAGGTCTTTCTGTGGTCCAAGATGTTACCGCAATAAATGGAAATAATTTATCCACTCCAATATATTCTGGAAAGGCAATTCAAAATGTAGAAATTAATGGTAATGTGGCACTAAGTGTAAGAGCGAATGTGTTTGAGCCTATGACAAATGATGGAAATTGTGAAATAAAGATAGTAGATACTACTGGAGATGTTGCAACTGCAGTAAAAGAATTAGTTCAAAGAGCATCAACTAGATTAGATGTTTCTGAAGCAAATATAATTATTTCTGGAGGAAGAGGGATGGGTTCACCAGAAAATTTCTCACATTTGGAGAAAATTGCTGATACTTTAGGTGCAGCTGTTGGCGCCTCAAGAGCAGCAGTAGATACTTGGGCTGAGATTCCACATTCGATGCAGGTTGGACAAACCGGGAAAACTGTTAATCCAAATCTATACATTGCTGTAGGTATTTCTGGAGCGATTCAACATTTAGCAGGAATGAGATCTTCAAAATACATTGTAGCGATTAACAAAGATGCAGATGCACCAATTTTCCAACATGCTGATTACGGAATAGTAGCAACTTGGGAAGAAGCACTTCCAGTTTTGAGTTCAGCTCTTTCCAATATGCTTTCATAATTAGAATCAATTATTAAATCGAGGATTATTTAATCCTACAAATGGATTTGATTCTTTTTCTATTCCGATAGTAGTTTGAGGGCCGTGCCCCGGATGAACAACTGTTTCGTCACTTAATGGCCATAGTTTGTTAGTTATTGAATCATACAATAGTTCAAAATCACCACCAGAATTTGGCAAGTCTGTCCTCCCAACCGAGCCTGCAAACAATGTATCTCCTGCAAAAAGGTGATTCGGCCCATCATCAATTTCAATTTCAATACAACAACTTCCTAAGCTATGACCTGGTGTGTGGTAAATATTAGTTGTAATTGAACCAAAGGAGACAACCGTGTTATCTTCAAGAATCTCATCTGCAACTGCTGGTTCAGGTAGGGAAAAACCCCATCGCTGTGCAGATTTTTGAACCATAGATTGTAAATAAAAATCATCTTCATGCAAGTACCAACTTACTTCATACCTTTCCTTTAGATAAGGAATTTCCCCCGAATGATCAAAATGAGCATGAGTATTAACTAATGCAACTACTTTTCTTTTAACTAATCCAAGTTCTTTCATTTGCTCAACACTAGATGGCCCTTTAGACCAATCTGGACCAACACCTGCAAATTTATCAATCCATGAGATTATTCGATCTGTTTCTGCACCTCCATCAATAATTATAGTATCACCAGTTTTCAAATCAGTAACAACTGAGCAACGCATAGCTAAAGCACCAACAACAAATGACTCAACCCATAAATCATCATTTAGCATACTCAAATCACTTCCACAAGCACTGAATCAGAGGTAGAATTACCATTAGAGTCGATTAACCTCAATTCGAATCTATATTTACCTTTACTTAATTTCACACGACACTTACTAGATGTTGAAATCTCTCTGCCTGATTGGTCAGTCCATGACCACTTGACTACCATATTGTTGGGGTCGAATGATTTTGAAGAATCTAACAATATTATTGTCGATTTATCACTTCCTGTATGATAAATCATATCTTCACCTGCGTCTGCAATAGGAGATTTGTTAGGAATAATTTCACCTCTTAACTGTTGTAATAACGAATCATCGTTGCTCGAATTATCTTGTAGTAATGATTTCTCATAATTATTTGAGTCAATATTACTGTCAATTTCAGCTTCCAATGCACCAATTAGATTTTCTGAAATTCCAGAATTAATTTCCTGATTTGAATATTCTTGATTTAAAAATGAATTCATTTTTTCATCGACTGAATATATTTCTTCAGCAGAAAGGGGTGCTTTTATTAAATTATTTTCAAACCAAGATGTTAATTCTGATTTATCACTTTCTAATAATTTAGATTTTAAATCAAAATAACCGATAGGTTCATTTTCAGTATAGTCGTTTTGATCATCTCCAGCAAAATAAACTAACTCTTTTGATTCCGAAAATACAATCATTTGAACAATCCCTTGATGTTCAATCATCCATTTTTGACCATTTTGATTCAAACCATGAATATAGAACCATGCACCTGCGATTAGATTATTTGTTTCAGTCAATAATAAGTCCTTGATTGGATATTTACAATTTATTAATTCTAATTGCTCATCTATTGTCTTATTGAGATCAATTAATTCAATTACTGAACCATCATCAAATCCAAGTACTGTTCTTGAATGGTTACATGCAATTTTAAGTAGCCTATTCCTCAATACCATTCGAGAAATTAATACTTTATCTGTTAGGTCCCAAACTTCCATCTCTAGTGCTTCCTCTTCCCCAGGAACTAAAGCATAACCTTCGCGACCGATAATTAAATTTCCATTAGATGAGAGGCCTACTGAAGTTACCGATTCACCAACATCTCCTCTTTTCGGTCTAGTCCAAATTATCTTCTTCCCATCAAAGAGGTGTATAGTTCCATCTTCTTGAACTACAACTAGGTTATTGTCAATAGATTCCAAACGTATAATAGAAGAAAATAAATCACTTACATGCTGTAAAGCACCGTGATAATTAACAATATTTAATCTACCTAAATTATCAACTACGGCAATAAATTCATTACATAATGATAACATTGAACCACCACTTGGTATCTGTACTTCCCAAGAAATATTACTATCATTAGAATATTTACGTAGTCCAAATGCTTCATCTAATATAAATAAGTAATTAGTTTTGAATTTCAAACCTGTAATTGAGCTATCAATTATTATTTCATGATAATTCGAAAAATTAGAAAGTTTGCAAACTTTACTATCAGATTGTGCCCATGCTAGATTAATTCCATTTTTAGACAAATCAATATGATTAACTCTAGAACTCGGCCGATATGCAACAGACACATCGTAGGTTAACATGTGTCGACCATTGATAGATGCATGATTAACTTCACTATAAAATGATTAAAACTGCCACGATCTTGTATCTTCATGAAATCTGTATTTAGATGGTTTTTCGAAATGATTTTTTAGATTTTTTATTTCTAATTTAGTCCAACCATCTAAAGGGGATAATGTCGAAACTGGAGTTGTTTTTACAGCATCTTCTCTTTGCCCAATAAAAGGTATCGACTCTTCAATCGACATTCCTAAAACACCCCATGCTGGCCTCTTATGGCTTTTTTTATAACGAAATCTTTCATTAGTTCTATCACCAATAAATGGGTCAAATCTAGACAATTTTTCAATAAATTCTTGCTTTGAAGAAAGAACTGGAATTAATCTAACTCCTCTCCTCATTATAAGATAAGATTCTAACATCACTTTTTCCGAGGTGAGGTTTACTAACACATCTCCTTGTACTCCAGTAGGCAATCCACCAGATCCATCTATTCTTTTTACAATACGTGAAACTCCATTTGAGCCAATAATTAACTTAATCCATTCATCCGGGTCATTCAAATCAACTGAAAGTTCACTGTCTTTATCTATCATCTCTTGACCCACTATTCGTTCATAATCTTTTGAACTAATATAACCATATTTGTACATCCTTTTTACCCTAACTCCAAAGGTCCTTTTTTTACCTAAATTGTTAGAAGAGGACAGTACACATTCTGCAATAGATTTAGGATCATAATTACAATTAAGCTTCTTTACTTTGTCAACAGCAACTATCCCTAATACAAAAGATAGTAACTTTTCAACCTCTCCAGAATCAGAATCAGAATACAAATGATATTGACTCCGTTGCTTCTCAACAAAGATTTGTACATTCAATTTTAATGCTTGTTCAAGAAGATTGTCCATCAACGAACGTTGAAAAGCTCCTCTTACAGTTTTTGACTTTAAACCTAATTCTCCAAATCTTAGAATCCATTTTGTTTCATCCATAAAATCCACATCAAGTTGAATCATTATGAATATCAAGTATTTGGTCATCATCAACATTCATCATTTTGGCATTATCATTTCTTTGTTCATGCAATAACTTTAGGTATTCTTCAGTAACATCTCCAGTTACATATTGGCCATCAAAACAACTTGAATCAAAATTTATTTCTTGGTTTTCATCGTTTTTTACTGCTTTTATCAAATCACTCAATGTTTGATAGAATAATTTGTCGCTACCAATATGCTGATTTATTTCATCTATTGTTCTATTATTGGCGATAAACTCTGAATTTGCAGGCATATCGATACCGTAAACATTTGGAAACCTTACAGGTGGTGCTGCAGAAGCAAAATATACTTTTGATGCACCAGATTCTCTGGCCATTTCAACTATCTGTTTACTAGTTGTTCCACGGACAATTGAATCATCAACTAAGAGGATGTTTTTGCCTTTAAATTCATTATCAATAGCGTTTAATTTTCTTCTTACTGACTTTTCTCTTAAGGCCTGACCTGGCATGATAAAGGTTCTACCTACATATCTATTCTTAACAAAACCTTCCCTGTATGGCACATCTAAACTATTAGCCATTTGTAAAGCAGCAATTCGTCCGGAATCAGGAACTGGTATCACAGCATCTATGTCATGATCTGGCCATTCCGAAAGTATTCTCTCTGCGAGAATTTTACCTTGGTTAAGTCGAGATTGATAAACTGAAATACCATCTATTACTGAATCTGGTCTAGCAAAATAAACATACTCAAAAATACAGGGGTTAAGATTATTTTCTTTTGAGCAATTTCTACTAAATAAGTGACCTGAAGAAGATATGAAAATAGCTTCTCCTGGCTTTAAATCTCTTACGATCTCAAATCCTAAGGCTGTAATAGCAACAGACTCACTAGCTACAATCCATTCTGTTCCATCCTCTGATTCTCTCTTACCATATATTAGTGGCCTAATTCCATTAGGATCTCTAAATGCTAAAAGACCATAACCGGAAATCATTGAAACACATGCGTAACCACCTTTCACATAGGAATTCAATGAACTTATCGCATTAAATACAGTCTCAATATCTAAGTGAGGCTCGCCTTCTATAGAAAGTTTCGAGGAATATTTATTTAGCTCTACTGCTAGAATATTTAATAAAATTTCAGAATCACTTTTTGTGTTCATGTGCCTAAAATGTTGATCTTGGAGCATTTTCTTCAATTTAACTGCATTAGTCAAATTTCCATTGTGAGCGATTGAGAGTCCATATGGCGAGTTAACATAAAATGGTTGAGACTCTGCTTTTGAAGAAGAACCGGCGGTTGGATACCTTACATGTCCAAGCCCTATGTGCCCCTGTAGTCTTTCCATATGCCGAGTATAAAAAATATCTGAAACCAATCCATTAGATTTCCTTAGACGAAATTGCCCGCCTAATTCAGTCATAATTCCTGCTGCATCTTGACCTCTGTGTTGCAAAACGGTCAAACCATCATAAATCAATTGATTAACATGAAAACCTTCTTTGCCAACAACGCCAATTATACCGCACACAATTAAACCTCTAATAACGAGCAAATGATTGTTTGCTGAGAATGATCTTAGGCAATTTAGAAATCAAGCCTTTGGGCGATGGGTTTTCTTAGACCAACTGTATTTTCTCATCTTACTTGTTTGACCATATCCACATGATGCACAAACACCTTTTTGTTTGTGATATGCATTCTTACCGCATCTTCTACAACGAATATGTGTTGTCTTTTGGCGACGACCCATTGATGGAGTACCTTTTGACATATATTCACCTCGACATTCCGCCCACCTACCAATCCTTTATGAAATCGACGGATAGTAATGATTATTCTTGTTCATAGTTTTTCTCCACAATAACTCTTGTTGTTGAATTAGTAATAGAAGAAAATATAACACCAACTGAGATAATAACTGACAAAGATATAGCAAGTATAGAAACTAGGCCATGAGCTATATTATATACCATTTGAGCTCTAACTGAACCATTATCTTCAAGTAAAATAGGCCCTTGGTTAATAAAAAATATAGCAGATAAAATTCCAATCAGAATGGCAAGGGACATTCCAAATAATGGAGCTAGTGGTCTGTTTCTTGACTCTCCATAAAAGAACATATTTCCCAAAAGAAACAATGATGCTAAAATAAATGAAGTAAGTGCTGAATTAGCAATCCTTGGATTTATTTGATCTACATTAAAATTTGGCAAGCTGCCATTTAATGAATAGTCAATTGAAAGCAATAGAAATACTGGCATTATAGTAGCCAAAATAAGAATCCTAAATGACTTAGAATTTTTCCCACTCATTATTCATCAACTCCAACATTAATTGCTATTACCTCAGCTACTCTACTCAATTCTTCATCACTGGGCGGCTCTATTGATATAGGATTTGGCAAATTCTTTTCATATGTATAAACTACTAGTGCAAATGATATCACTGCAAGTATAGTACCAATTATAATTCCCAATATATCTGCAACTGAAAGCCAAATATATTCACGAAATTCAGTAGAAGAGATATTTGTTGAATCTTTGTTCATTGCTGTAAGTAAGAAAATAAGGCTAAAAATGCTGATGGAGAATAAATATTTTGACTCACTTGTACGTTCATCTCCAAGTATCAACATAGCAAATCCAGCTGAAAAAGAAATACTTGTTAATGCAAGCAAGAATGTTGGGAAAAATATTAGCCAATATCTATTCACTTTACCAGTGCTAAGTACAGGAGTTAATTCCCACCAATGCATTAGAGAAAACCAAGTCATCCCAATTAGGAAAAATAGCATACCGACATATCTTTCATTTTTACTCAGTCGTCCTACAGGCACATTACCTGAAAAAGCAATTTGATACAGACCAATTGAGATTAAGATAGATGGACCAATAATGAAGCCTAATAAATGACCTACAGCACTTGATGGCGAACTAGGGACTGTCCAAGGACTCAGCAATACTAACGACAATCCCAATAATGATAGGAAAATGCCAATTTTCTTAATGTTGGAATATGATTTATTTTGGGAAATCCATAAACCAAATGGGATTAATGCTACCGGCAACCAAAATAATAAGATTGCATTTATCATCTCATCCATGGGCTTTCGAAGGTAAGAGGATTAATTATTCCATCCCATGAATTTAACTTTCAGTTGCTTGTTTTAGACATAAATGACATACGGAGTTTCTAAATACCCGACCTTAGTGGGACGAATGCTCAAGGTGATTACATGGTCAAAATGCCACGTCAAGTCAAACGCTACAGTCCATCTGCTGGCAAGCATACAATGCATACTGTAGAGCGTGTCAAAAAGAAGCGTGCTTCAGAACTTAAGTGGGGTCAAAGAAGATTCCGTAAGGTTATGGCTGGATATCGTGGTTTCCCACGTCCTAAACCAGATGGTAGAGAAAAGCCGACAAAGAGAGTTAACATTCTATTTAGATGTACGGAGACTGGAAAAGCACATTATGCTCCATGTCAAAGGGCTAAAAAATTCGAATTAGTAGACAAGTGAGTTGTTAATAAATGTCTGGAAAATTTATCAAAGTATCTTGTAAAGACTGTGGTGCTGAGTTAGTAATATTCTCTAGAGCTACTACGGCAATTTCATGCTCAGTATGTGGAGCTACTCTTACTGCACCATCTGGTGGAAAAGCGGAACTTGTAGGCTGCAAGACAGTCGAAGCAATGGATTGAGGAGGCTGAGCCTCCATGACTGAAGCAAATAATATACCCGAAGAGGGTGAATTGGTTGTTGTCACTGTTAAAAATGTCAAACAGAATGGTGTCTATGTTGACTTTGATGAATATCCTGGAATTGAAGGATTCATATTTATTGGGGAGATTGCAAGCGGATGGGTTAAGAACATTCGTTCCTTTGTCCGAGATGGTCAAAGATTAATCTGTAAAGTGATGAGAACCAAAAAAGATGGTTCCTCTCTAGAATTATCATTAAAGTCTGTTTCAGAAGAAAGACGAAGGGGACGATTACAGGAATGGAAGAATGAACAAAGATCTGTTCAATTGTTAAAAGTTTTAGGTGAAAAAATAGGTTGGGACGAAGAGAAAAGATCTGATATGATTGATGAATTAACATCGACTTATGGAACTTTATATGCATCCTTTGAAGAAGCAGCAATGAATGAATCATCACTTCAAGATGCAGGTTTTGAAGGTTCGTGGGTTAATGATTTTGTTGAAATAGCAATTGAGAATATAATACCTCCATTTGTTGAAATAAAAGGTAATCTAAATCTGACGGTAAATTCCAAAAATGGCGTTGAAGTAATCAAGCAAGCCTTAATTGCTGCAGAAGAGTTTTCATCTAGTGAAGATGAAATATCAGTAATATGTTATTATGATGGGGCACCTGAATATCGTATAGTTCTAAAAGCGCCTGATTTCAAAACTGCTGAGGATTTGTGGGTTGAAGTAACTAATACTGTCACAACTAGAATAGAAGATAATGGTGGACAAGTGACTAGTTTTAGAGATTGATACCGCTTTTGTCTTAAACAATTACTATTACGGACTGACATGGGAAGACAACTATTGCAACAGTGCAAAGATTGTCAAATGTGGACTCTAGAACGTATTTGTCGAAAATGTGGCGGCGAAGCAAATGCTGCTGCACCTCTAAAGTGGTCACCAGAAGATCAGCGAGCAAATCTAAGAAGAAAAATGTATAATGTTGAATCTTCTCAATGGCTTGAAGAATTACCTAAATTAGATAAAATAGAGCAGATGAGAACATTTTTTGAAGAAGAATAACCGCTTTTTTACTATACTGTTAAAATCGCATTTAATTCAAAGTTTTAACATCAAACATTATACTGCTTATTGAGAAGAATTGTTTCTTATGAGTCTATTGATCGAATGGAGAAACGGTTACTACGATTTGGGTAATCCCAAGTTATGCTTGATTGCACTTCCGGGTGTTGGAAATATTGGCAAAGCAGCAATAGATGCACTTAATCAAATAAATGACGCTATTGAGATTGCTAGACTTCACCATACTGCTTTACCACCTTTGGCGACTTTAGACGAAGAAGGATTACTATCACCTCCACATCTAAAAATCAGTATGATTACACTGGAAACTGGTGAAAAAATAATCACATTGACTGGAACTTCACAACCTCTTGAACCAAATAATCAAGGTCTAATGGCAAGAGAAATTCTTAAACTTCTAAGTGAGAGTGGAGTTCAAAATTCCATAGTTCTAGCTGGTATGGTTGATGAAGCTAGTAGAAAAGAAATTTTTATTGTCCCTAGTAATTCAACATATAGAATAGATTTGGAGTCCAAAGGAGCGAATGTTAGAAGAGATGAACCAAGTTCTGGAGCAATAGGAATGGCAGCATTATTAGCATCTCTAGGGGGAGTATATGGAATAAATACTGCTTGTGCCATTGCTACAACTGTAGGTTCTAGTGGAGATATTGTTGCATCACAAAAGTTACTACATTCTATCGATAAATGGTTTGACTTAAATCTTGTAATACCCGAAGATGCTAATGAGAAATTAATCAAGAAATTAGATGAAATTTCGCCAAAAACAAATCAAAATTTAGTCTCTGAATTGACTCAATCACATGATGGATTCTATATGTGATGGCGCCGAGAGAGGGATTTGAACCCCCGCGTCTTACGACAGTGGATTTCGAATCCACCGCAATACCGGGCT
>MDSV01076731.1_pt1 | contig 19401 bp, 12 predicted proteins | sample 810851 | NCBI WGS metagenome assembly MDSV01 (sample SAMN05326640, study PRJNA326480) | marine metagenome | isolation source: seawater | place: Atlantic Ocean: North East | collected 2012 | reverse complement strand
CTACAATGACTGTATGCAGCTCCATCGCAGGGCTTTATACAAATGTTGTTGATGGGCGGGTTTACGGCCAATGGAGTGGTCAGTTTTCTTACAGCTCATGGGTATTCAATAATGATATGTCATATATGGGAACCTTAAATGGTGTGGCTAATTTTAGTCACTCAAGTTTTAATAATTATGCTACTTTTGCAAATGTGCCCCAGATGTACCGGCCATCATCCGTTATTATTTCGCACTCTTCTGGATTTATAGATATTTCTGGAATGAACAATCTTATTGCAACACATTCGTCATTTGAGGGATCATCATTTCAAGCTCCAGATATTGATCTTTCTTTCTCAACTTTATCTAACTGCAATATTTCAGGAGGAAGTGTAGACCTATCATTTTCTGATATCACTGACTCTACCGTCGATAGTAGCGGCGTTTACAATGGCACACACGTGCAGGGTGCAATTATTAATTCAGGTATTTTAAGCTCTAAAAATGTAACAGGTGTTCCGGCACAAATGCCAGATGGTGTTGATTTATTGAATGGCACTTTCTTTGGGGGCTCCGGTTTTGGTTTCCTTGACTGTCCAGGTGCCAATCTATCATATGGACAGATTTTTGGTATGGAATTAGGAGGAGATTACACGAGTGCTAATTTTAGTTATGGAAAATTGGGTAGCACAAATCATAGTTGGACAACATTAAGCGGAATATTCAGTAATGCCAATTTTTCAAGAGTCAGCTTTGATCAAGCAAATATCGGAATAGCGAGTCAAAATGATGCAATTAACCGATTTTCTTATGCCAATTTTTCAGGTGCGGATTTCACGGGAATGTCTGCTGTTGGTATATCATATGGAGATCCTTCGTATATGTCGAACTTGGTTGTTTGGCTTGAAAATGCAGGCTGTAATTTAGACCACGCGATTATTCCGGGGTATCCTGACGGGTATGGCGACGTAGTCACATATGATTTTGCTAGTCAGGCGGACGATCTGTACACTAACTTAGTTCAAGTGCAGGCAGACTACTCAAACTTATCACAAGATTTATTGAGTACGTCAAATTCACTGTTAACTATTTCTAGTGGAGCTAATTCCGTTTCTAACTATGTGATTGATACGGAAGAAAATTGGGATTACGTACTCGACGGTTTAAGTGATTCAATTACATATATAGAAAATAATGCGGTTACACTTAGCAATGATGTTTCTTATTTAAGTAACCGTGTTTATGAGACTATTCAAGATTTAGAGCCTAACTTAGAAGTTATAAATAATTCGAATGGTGTAATTACGCTTAATATGGAAATGAGAAGCAGTGGAGATCTTCAGAATTGGCAACCGATATATAGTAAAGATATTACAATTACTCCCACTAACAACGTACGTTTTTATCGATTTCAGTCCGAGCAGGCAAAAGGGCAATAGGCTTGCTCCCTCCGCTATATATAGATGATGCGCTTCTTATAATAAATAAGCCTTCTGGAGTTTTATCTGTTCCAGGAAAAGGAGTAGATAAGCAAGATTGTATGCTACATCGCATACAAGAAGAGTTTCCAAATACACTGCTTGTTCATCGATTAGATATGGACACATCAGGACTCATGATATTTGCAAGATCATTCGAGGTTCAAAGAAAAATTTCTATACAATTTGAAGGGCGTATGATCAAAAAAAGATATGTTGCATTGTTAGAGGGTGAATTGACTGATAATCAGGGAGAGGTGCAATTACCCATACGGAAAGATATGACACAATCCCTTCCTCCTCGGCATATTGTAGATCATCAACATGGTAAGTCTGCACATACAAAATGGAGTGTAATCGAGCGATATAATAATCGAACAAGAGTATATTTATATCCTTTAACAGGTCGGTCCCATCAATTGCGTGTGCACATGTTTGAGATCGGGCATTCGATTGTTGGGGATCCTATTTATGGTGATGCAGATGAAAGATTAATGCTCCATGCAGAGCAAATTATTTTAAAGCATCCTATTGATGAGCATATGATTGAGCTTGAATCCCCACCTCCATTTTGAACAATAGGTGTTATGAAAGATTTTTGTAAAAAAGGTAGAATTGAGGGTCTAGAAATTGCGGTTGCTTTTGTGGACGCATCTTCTGCAGTAAATGAAGCGGTATTGCTTCATGACTGCGATCCGGTTTCTGCCCACTTAATAGGCAGGGCCATTTCTTCTGCAGCCTTAAGCGCTTCTATTTTATCTAATGATCAGAGAATAAATTTAAGTTGGCGCTACAAAGGTGCTTTAAAAGCAATCGTTGTTGATGCCGGTCAGGACGGGTCACTTCGAGCAACAATATCTCCTAATCATATTGCAGGTATTTCAGATAATTCTGAGGAGCTTTATGGAGATATTGGAGAGATACAGGCTGTTGTTTCAGCAAACGGAAAAGTGATAAACTCTGGAACCACTCCTGTTTCTCTTCATGATGTTGTAAATGATCTTGCCTATCACTTTTGTATATCCGATCAAATAGAGACAAGTATATCCTCTTTAATTGGATTCAGTAATAATGAAAAAGCGCCAGTTTCATTGGCAAGAGGAATGATAATTCAAGCGCTTCCAAATTGTGATATAGAGGTTTTTGACCGTATTCGTTTAAGATTAGAAAAACCAGAGACCAAGGAGCTTCTAAGGAATGAGAGCGATAAAGGAATCTTTGATAAGATTATTAAATGGCTAATTAAAGATGAGCCTAGTTATTTAAAACATCATGTTGTTGATGAACTCCCTCCATTCTTTTCATGCACTTGTTCTCTTGAAAAAATGGGAGCTGTAATGAGAAGTATTCCGATTCCCGAGCGAATGGCGATAGTTAAAGAAGGAAAAGAAATCTCAATAAATTGTCACTTTTGTAGAAAAAAATACACATTAACGATTGAGGACTGCATTCTCTTCTGGAATCAAAAATGATCTGACTAATAGGCCTTATTTAACATATTATTTTATTGTCCTTTAGTTTGCGGAACAGCCATCATTTTTGATATAGTTTTTCGATTAAATATAAATCTCAAAAAAGGTTTTCATGACAAACGAAAAAAACGAAAAAAAAGATGAAGAAGTAATCAAAAATCAAGCCAAAGAAAACCCTGATTCAAAAAGTTATGGTGCTGATCATATAACAGTGCTTGAGGGTATAGAAGCGGTAAGAAAAAGACCCGCTATGTACATCGGAGATACAGGTTCACGAGGATATCATCACTGTGTATATGAGGTTGTTGATAATTCAATCGACGAAGCACTTGCTGGATATTGTAGTAATGTAGAGGTTCGTATAAACGCTGATGGTTCATTATCCGTAATTGATGATGGAAGAGGCATTCCGGTGGATATGCACCCAACAGAAAAGAAACCAGCTGTAACAGTCGTTTTAACCGTTCTTCATGCAGGAGGTAAATTTGATTCGGAGACTTACAAAGTTTCCGGCGGCCTTCATGGAGTAGGAGTATCGTGCGTAAACGGTCTTTCAGAGTGGCTTGAGGTTGAGGTAAAGCGGGATGGAGCCGTTTATCACCAAAGGTTTGAGAAGGGTGTAGAGACAACAGAACTAGTAAAAATTGGCAAAACAAACGAAACAGGAACGGTTATAACATTTATGCCAGATCATACTATTTTTACACATGAGACTGGATTTCAATGGGATATTTTATCTGCTAGATTAAGGGAATTAGCGTTCCTAAATAAAGGCGTATCAATAACTCTTAAGGAAGATGCTATAGGAAAAGAAGAGTTGTTTAAATATGACGGTGGTATAGAAGAGTTTATTCGGCATCTTAATAAAAATAAATCTCCTATGCATCCAGAAGTTATATATTTTGAGAGAGAAAAAGAGGATGTTGTTGTAGAAATAGCCATGCAGTACTCCGATGCATTTAACGAAACCATATTCACATTTGCAAATAATATAAACACCATCGAAGGCGGAACGCATCTTTCCGGATTTCGTTCAGCACTAACTAGAACTGTCAATGCTTATGCTAAATCAAATAAGCTTATTAAAGATGAAAAGCAGGCAATGAGCGGAGAAGATATTCGTGAAGGGATAACGGCAGTAATCAGTGTAAAAATCCCAGATCCTCAGTTTGAGGGACAGACAAAAACTAAATTAGGAAATGGAGAAGTTGAAGGGATTGTTCAGCAAGTAGTAAATGAAGAGTTGGGAAGTTGTTTTGAAGAAAATCCATCAGTTGCCAGAACTATTATTGATAAGGCTGTTGTAGCGGCAAGAGCTAGAATGGCGGCAAGAAAAGCAAGAGATCTTGCAAGAAGAAAAGGAGCTCTTGAGAGTGGTGGATTGCCAGGAAAGCTGGCCGATTGTTCAAGTCGGGAGCCTGAACGAACGGAGTTATATATAGTGGAAGGAGATTCTGCTGGAGGTTCTGCAAAACAAGGAAGAGATAGAGAGTTTCAGGCAATACTCCCTGTTAAAGGTAAAGTTATTAATGTTGAAAAAGCAAGGCTTGATAAGGTTTTGGCGAATGATGAAATTCGAACGATGATAACAGCAATTGGAACGGGTATAGGCGAGGACGATTTCGATATTGAGAAGGCTCGTTATCATAAAATAATTATTATGACTGATGCTGATGTAGATGGAGCGCACATAAGAACATTGCTGCTTACTTTCTTTTATCGTCAAATGCCCCAATTAATTGAAAATGGTTTTGTATATATAGCCCAGCCCCCGCTCTATAAAGTAACGAGAAGAAAAAGAGAAGAATATGTAGAGTCAGACGAGCATCTTACGCAGATATTACTTGATTTAGGTGCAGATGGTTTAACGCTGGAGGATCAATCAGGAAAATCACTATTAAATACGGCAGAATTACGAACGCTGCTGGCTCATTTAACAGAAATAGAGTCGATAGGTGATATTCTAAGAAAAAGAGGCATTGTATTAAAGGAGTTCCTTAAGTTAAGAGACTCAAAATCGGGTGCATTTCCTCGCTATTGTGCATATTTAACGCAGCCAGGAGAAGAGCAAGTTGTCAAATATGCTTATAATGACCATGATTTACAAAGTATCTTTTCTGAAACGGATTTACCAGAACGTCACGTAGAGCTTTTTGTTGCTAAAACTTTAGAAAAAACTATAGAGGTTCTTAGTACGGATGGATTTGACGCTGATGATTTATTTGGAGATGAAGCAGTTAAATATGCTTTAAATGACAAAGATGCTAAAATTCAAGTATCTGGACTAATGGATTTATTAAAAGAGGTAAGAGTTCTAGGAAGAAAAGGAATGACTATTCAGCGCTATAAAGGACTTGGTGAAATGAATCCAAATCAGTTATGGGAAACAACATTAGATCCTAGCTTCAGGAGAATGACAAAGGTTGTGCTGGAGGATGGATTTAAGGCTGATCAAATGTTTACGATATTAATGGGCGATGAAGTAGAGCCACGTAGAGAGTTTATTCAAGAAAATGCTCTCTACGCCACAAATATAGACATCTAAGGAAGAATAATGGTTGAGAATATTAAAGAACGTATTGATTTGATTAATATTGAAGACGAAATGCAACGCGCATACATCGATTATTCAATGTCAGTTATTGTTGGAAGAGCATTACCAGATGCAAGAGATGGGCTTAAGCCAGGTAATCGAAGAATCTTATATGCTATGAAAGAACGCGGATGGACACACAGTAAAGCCTATGTTAAATGTGCGAAAGTAGTTGGAGAGGTAATCGGTAACTATCATCCTCATGGAGACACAGCTGTTTACGATACAATCGTTCGAATGGCTCAAGATTTTGCAATGCGCGGCATGCTAATTGACGGACAAGGTAACTTTGGTTCAATTGATGGAGATAGAGCGGCAGCTTATCGTTATACCGAGTGTAGACTAAGACCGTTAGCAGAAGAACTTTTATCCGATATCGATAAAAATACGGTTAATATGCGCCCAAACTTTGATGAGTCTTTGATGGAGCCTGTTGTTCTTCCTGCCAGAGTTCCTAATTTATTAATTAATGGTTCAACAGGAATTGCTGTAGGAATGGCAACTAATATTCCTCCACATAATTTAACAGAGATAATTGATGGGACTATTGCTTTAATTGATAATGAAGAAATAAGCATTGAAGGATTATGCGAGCTTATAAAAGGGCCGGATTTTCCAACAGGAGGAACGATTTACGGCCTAAGCGCTGTAAGAGATTTTTATATGACCGGAAGAGGAAAGATAAAAGTCAGAGGTAAGGCAACCATCGAAGAAGATGAAAATGGAAAAGCAAGAATTCTAATAACGGAAATTCCATATGCATTAAATAAAACATTATTGATTCAAAAAATTGTTCATCTAGTTCGTGAAAAAAAGCTAGAAGGAATTTCTGATCTAAGAGATGAATCTGGAAAAGATGGAATTCGTTTAGTTGTTGAGCTTAAAAGATCTGCTGTTCCTAACATACTTCTAAATAGCCTTTATAAATTTACACAGCTTGAGTCTACGTTTGGTGGAATAATGTTAGCAATCGATAAAGGCAAACCAAGGGTAATGAACCTTAAAGAGGCATTGCAGTGTTTTATTGATCATCGCTTCGAGGTTATTACAAGAAGAACACAATTTGATTTAGATAAGGCAATGGCACGAGCACATATTCTAGAGGGTCTCTTAATTGCTATGGATAACATGGATGAGGTTGTTAAAATCATAAGAGATTCAAAGCACCGAGAAGAAGCTCAAAACCGCTTGATTAAAAAGTTCTCATTAAGTGAAGTCCAAGCAAAAGCTATTTTAGATATGCGATTGTATCAATTAACAGGACTGGAACGAGATAAGGTTGAGGGAGAGCACAAAGAGCTTAAAAAATTAATGGAATACCTCGAAGACCTCCTTGCTCATCCTGAAAAGATCTACGCTGTTATGAAGAAAGATTTAGAAGAAATTCGAGCTAAATACGGAGAAAATAGAAAAACTGAGTTGTCTATTAACGAAGGTGAAATCGACATAGAAGATTTAATTGCCGATGAGCCATGTGTCATAACACTTACAAATACAGGCTATATTAAACGAGTTCCAACAGATACATATCGCCAGCAAAGAAGAGGCGGTAAGGGTGTAATAGGAATGAATACAAAAGAAGAGGATTTTGTTGAGCATGTGTTTACGGCTAGTACGCATGACTATCTTCTTTGTTTTACGGAGGAAGGGCGGATGTATTGGCTAAAAGCATACCAGGTTCCGGAAGGCTCACGTCAAGCAAGAGGAAGATCTCTTGCAAATGTTTTACAGATGTCCCAAGAAGAGAAATTAGCTGCTATCATTTGTGTTAGGAAGTTAGATGATGACGAGCACCATTTATTAATGGCAACTCGAAAAGGAGTTGTTAAGAAAACTCTTCTTTCAGCATATAAAAATGTGAGAGTTGCAGGAATTAACGCAATTAAGATTGATGAAGATGATCAGCTTATTGGTGTTGTTTTAACGAATGGTGATAATGATATTATGCTAAGTATGAAAAAAGGGAAAGCCATACGCTTCCATGAAAAAGGAGCGCGAGCAATGGGACGAGTATCTCGCGGTGTTAGAGGCGTACGATTAGCAGATAAAGATCAGGTAGTATCAATAGATATTGTCGATGGAGCAGCTTCGATGATGGCTATAACAGAAAACGGATTCGGAAAAAGAACTAGTTTTGATGAGTATCGTGCTCAAACTCGTGGCGGTAAGGGTGTCATTAGTATTCAGACTACAGAACGAAATGGAGATGTAGTTAGTGCTCATGCTGTAACAGATGAACAAAGGTTAATGTTAATTACTGAAGGCGGACAAATGATTTGCATAGGCGCTAGCGATCTTCGAGTTATTGGAAGAAACACACAGGGCGTTAAGTTGTTTGATTTAAAGAAAAATGATCGGCTAGTTTCGGCAGCAATATTAGACCCTGAAGAAAGTATAGACCCTGAAGAAAGTATAGACGGTGAAAACATTGAAGCTGAAGATATTGATGAAAGCAAAAACGATAAAGAAGAAATGTAATCTGTATAATCTAGCAATAATGTTAATTGCCTTATTGTTAACATCATCGTGTGCTTTTCAAGAAAAAGATCGATTATCAGAGCATAAAAAATCATATATTTTATATTCAGAAAACAATTCATTCGGATTAATGAAAAAAAATAATGATCCGTTTTTTTCTCTTGGAATAAATCATATTCAAGCAATTACATACCCAACTCCATTAGAAATTTTTGATAAAAAATATAACAGTAATTGGAGTTTGGCTGCTTCTGATATAAAGAAAAATTTATTAAAATGGGGGTTTAATACTGCTGGTTATGGTACTCCCAACGATCTAAGAAAAATTATGCCATATATGATGCCATGTCAGCCTCTTATGCAAAATTCAGCTTATTTAGAACAGAATCAATTTTCATATTCAGATATTTTTGACCCAGATATAAAAGAAGAAATTGTTAAAAAAATAGAAAATATGACGAGAGAAAAAGATAATCCAAATTTAGTGGGATATTATTGGACAGATACACCAATGTGGGATCTTGAAAAAGCAAGAAAAAGATTTGGTATGAACTGGGTAGATTTTATTAAAAGTCTCCCGGAAGATGCTTACGGAAAAAGGCGATATAAGGAATTTAAAAAAGATTGTACAATGAGGCAGTACCCTGCAAAGGATGAGGAATTTTTAGGAATTATTGCTGAGGAGTATTACGGCTTAATAGGTCCTGCAACTCGAAAAAATGATCCTGATACCTTAATTTTTGGTGAGAGATATCTAATGGATAATCATCCGAAGCAGGTTTTAAGTGCCGCGTTACCTTTTATTGATGTTTTGTCTATTCAACCAAATGGTACGCATTTTATTCATGAATATTACGATGATTTATATGCTTTTACCGGAAAACCTATTATAATTTGCGACCATCAATGTAGTTTTTCAACTCAGTTACATGAGCATACAATGTGGGAGCAATTAGAAAGCCAAGAACATGTCTGTGGTGCTTATGATGAGCATTTATTAGCGGCAGTATCAAAGCCATATATAATCGGTTATCACCGCTGTCAGTATATCGATAGATATGACGAAGATCTTAAGATGTTAAAACAAGGAATGGTTCAGCAGAATGGAGTTCCATATGAACCCCATGCCACATTAATTATGAATGTTAATAAAAAGGTTAAAGAGTTATTTAATAGAGATAGATTTGTTAGATAGGTTTAGAAAAAAGCTTCCAATTATTTTTTGCTTCACTCCATTCTTTTTCATTAATAGGTTCAAATCTTTTTATTTCATTTTTAAATGACTTTCTAATTAAAGATCTCCCATTACTGATATTATCGATTTCTCCTAATGCAATCATTTGAACAAGAATGTTTCCAATTGCTGTTGCTTCAGTTGGACCAGATATAACGGGGAGGCCAATCGAATTAGCTGTCATCTGATTCAGTAATTGATTTTTTGACCCTCCGCCAACAATGTGAATAGTATCAAATGATAATTTAGTTATTTTTTCTAATGAATCAAATGTATCGGAATATAAAAATGCTAATCCTTCATAAGCTGTTCTTACTACTTCATCATGAGTGGCAGGAGAGCTTTGACCGGTTTTAATACAAAAATTTTTTATTCTACTTTCCATGTCACCAGGTGCAAAAAATAGTTCATTGGATGGGTTTATGAAAAATTGAAAAGGAGGGGCTCTTTCAGCCATTGCAACCATATCTGAAAACTCATAAGAAAAACCATTTTCATTCCATATCCTTTTAAGCTCTTGAATAATCCATAATCCATTCATATTTTTTAAAAACCGGATAGAGTTATTTATGCCTACTTCATTTGTAAAGTCTTCATTTAACGCGTTATCATTAATTAATGGTTTTTCTAATTCACATCCAAATAAAGACCATGTTCCTGAGCTTAATATGGCGCTTCTGTTTCCATCTTTTAGAGGAGTTGCTGCAAATGCACATGCTGTATCATGGCCTGCTCCTGCTATTACAGGTATTTCATTATAAAAACCAATATTAGTTCCTGTATCAATGAGCTCAGGAAGAATATCTGTTCTAATGCCCATTCTTTTAAGCAAATCAATATCCCATGATTGCGTTGAGGGGTTATAAAATTGTGAAGTGCTTGCTATAGTTTTTTCTGCATAAATTTTTCCAGTTAACATATAAGACAATAAATCAGGAGAAAAAATTAGATTAGAAGATATTAAATAACTCCTATCGTTTTTAAACTTTAATGCTAAGCATTGATACAATGTATTTAACTCCATAAATTGTATGCCTGTTTTTTGGTAAATATCTTTTTTAGAAACTAAATTAAATGCTTCCTCTAATAATCCAGAAGTTCTATTATCTCTGTAATGAACAGGTTCTTCTAGCAGATCACCATTTTTATCAATAAGTCCAAAATCAACTCCCCATGTATCAATCGCGATAGCGGATATGGGGTGTTCGGCTTCTGCTAGTCTTATTCCATCTTTTATATTTGATAATAGAGATGTGAAGCTCCACCGAAGAACTCCCTCGACATTATTTGGTCCATTCCAGAACCTGTTTATTTCTTTAATGGTTAAATGATTGTCTTCAAGAATACCTAGCATAGTTCGACCACTAGATGCTCCTAAATCTATAGCTATAAATGCTTTACTCATTTTAAATTGATGGTGCGTTTTTTAATAGATATTGCTCGGCTTTTGGGCTCCAAAGCCCATTGTTTTGATCTATTATTTTGCTTAATTTATTAAAAAGTTCGCCATCTCCATTTTTAAACTCGTCAAGTGCTGTTAAAGGGAAATCGATATGTGTATATATTAATTTTTTTCCACCAGGTACGCTCGGTAGATTTAACGTTGTTTTAGATACCGCGTTTAGTCCACCAACATGTGTTATTAAGGCAGACGGATCGACTCCACCATTTGCCATTAAGTCTAATGCTTCTTTTAAATCATCTGTATTTCCACCACTAGTTGCTACCAAATGAGTAGCGCCATAATGAATATCATAGAAATTCATAGAGGCTGAAAATTTAGGATTAGATGGTCCAGCAAAAAAGTTTAAACACCCATCAAAATTTAAGATTTCATCCGCCTGCTCAATTAATGACGCAACAGGGGCGAAAACAAAAACGTCGTCATAGCCCTTTTTTTCAGGAGAAATAGATTTTAGGAAGCCGGAGTCTACTTTTTTTGAGTTGATATAGTTAATTTCAATTCCTTGCTCCGTTGCCCTTTCTTTCGAATATATACTTTCAGCTCGGTTTAGTCGCTCTTGATCTATATCAGTAACTATCATAAATTTTGGCCTTCTATTACAATGAAAAATATAATCAATTGCTGCTAGCCCCATTGGGCCAACTCCGGCCAATAAAGCTAGAGCACCTCCTTCAACTATACCCATATCATGACTATAACTCCCTTGCTTTGTATGATAATTTGCATGACATGCTCCAGCAACGCATGAAATAGGCTCAGCCAAAGAGCCAAGATAAAAAGCTTCGCCTTCAAAAGGAAGAAGACATCCATTTTCCATAACTTCTGCGGGAATAATTATAAATTGTGAATCTCCTCCTATAAATGGGTAGGAGTATCCTGGCGCAGATAATATACCGACCGGACCAGATGGATCATTTAGAGCTGGTTGAATTGCAAATTTTTGACCGGAGTAAAAATTAGACTTCCATTTATTTCCAACTTCCATAATTTCGCCACAAAATTCGTGTCCAATAATTATTGGGTTTTTATCAATATCATCAGGAATTCTTTTATGGTTAACGCCTTGGTTAGAAGCTTTAAATGATGACATACATAGAGAATCAGAAATAACTTTTGCAAGAATTTCATCCTCTTTTATTGGCGGAAGAACAAATTCATCCATTCTTAAATCATTAGCTCCATGAAGCCTAACTGCTTTTGTTTTCATTTTTTCCTTATTAGTTTAGCATAACTTGTCCGCCAGTTACCGGCAGAGCTTGCCCTGTTTCATATTGCTGCTCAATCAAATATAAAATAGCAACTATTAAATCCTCACACTCACAACCTCGTAACATCGGTATTTGGTTTTCATAAAATAATTTTACATCCTCAATAGTTTTAGCTCCTGGTACTTTTCCGCTGTTTAAGTATTGAACAAATAAGCCAGTTTTTGGATCAGACCATAACGGACCGTCAAAATAATTTCCCGGGCAAACCGTATTCACTTTTATGTTATCCTCTATAAGCTCTTTAGCAAAGCTTTGCGTCAATCCAACAGCACCAAATTTTGATCCTGCATACGCCGCATTTCGATTAGAACCTTCCAGTGCCGATTTAGAAGCTATGTTAATTATATCTGTTTTAAAGAATGGGTTAGTGCTGTTCATTTTTTCCATAATACTTGCAACATATTTTGTACATAAAAAGAATCCAAGGTAATTAACGTTTGTTACTAGTTCGAAGTCAGCTTTACTGAGGCTTTTAACACTTCCAGCTTTAAGTACACCCGCATTACTAATAAATGTGTCAATCCCCCCAACTTCATGAACGATATCGGATACCATTTTTTCAACCGATAACTCATCGGTAACATCACAGTGAATGCCAAATGCTATTGTTCGTTTTTTTATTTGATTTAGCTCATCAGCTAATTTATTTGCACCATCAAGATTGATATCTGCAATAAATACATGGGCTCCATAATCTACTAAACCCCTTACAATTCCCTCACCAAACCCTTGTGCACCTCCTGTAACAACACATACACTATTATGTATGATCGCATCTCTTCCTGTAGCTAATGGCGAGTTATCTTTTTGATTTACAGCATCATCATAGTCTTCTCCTAATAAGAATCCTCCAACATTATTTATATTTACAGAGCGGTATTCTTTTTTAAAAAGCTCATTAATATCTGATGCTTCACATATCAAATCTGGATTATCAAGCATGGAAGTTGAGTGAACAATAGAGCGCGAGTTCTTACTAAAAGTTAAACCGCGAAGTATTGGTGCAATGTCTTTAGTGTTCATAATAACTCCTTATCATTTTCTTTTCTATGATGGATCCAATCTTTTTCCAATATTCGCATATTCTTTAATAAGATTTTCTATACTTTCGTTATCATTAAGATTTTTATTATAGAATAATCCTTTTGATGGATCCTTTTCAGTTAATTTTTCATGGGCTATTAATGCCCACGCAGCATCAACTAAATGAATAAATTTAGATTCCAATAATATTGGACAGTTAAAAGATTGTCCTGGTGAATTTATATCCACTCCACTAATTTCCATCAGCCGATACTTTTTACAAAGCTTTTGTAAACGATCTAATTGTTCATATGTATTTCTTGGAGGCATATATGTTACGGCTTGAAAGCCGATTTCTTTTAAATCAGCAATCAAATATTCAAGAAAACTATCTTCAAATATTTGTGGTTTTTTATCGCCAGTTGGAGAGGAACCTACATCACCAAGATAGGCGTATGATGCTATACTTCCGATGGAGTTAGAAAAGGATATGGCCTCTTTTGCTGTTGGACATTCATCATTGCTAGAAGGAATAAAAAATTCAGATACTAAGGAGGATTTAAATAGTCCTAATAGATCATAAGCGCATACTGAACCCACCTCATCTAATAATTGTATTCTCATCTCATTGTTAATTTTATTATTCAAAATCCCTTCAACTCTATTGACTAAATCTAATCTATTTTTAGATTTCTTAATCAGCGTATTTGCTAAGCTAAATAATATATGCCGCTCTGTTATTGTTCCGCCAACAGTATATTTAGAGGCATTAACAATATCTTCTTTAAAGTTTATTGTTAGATCAACACCGCGCTCACTTAGCAATGCATTTAATTTTTTTGTTTCTTGGTGCATTCGTTCTTTTCGGGCTAATCGGATCGGCTCTAAAAATGACTGAGCTTTTCCAAAGCTTCTTCTTGGTATGCCGTGTAGAGCGATATAAATAATATTCGGCTCATCTGGATTATTAATATGCTTATTCTTATATTTTTCTATATCTAAACGAACTCTAATTTCACAACCGACTGTTGTAGCTATACCAAGTTTTTTTCCAGCTATTAAAAATTCTTCTGCACCCGCAACCGTGTCATGGTCCATTAGACCGATGGTCTGTAAACCAGCTTTTATAGCTTCAATAATTATTTCCGTTGGAGAATAAGGACTAAAAGAATAGGTAGAATGTACATGATTATTCACTTCCCTTGTTGTGATCGCTTGATTTCGTATATCTTTAGAAATCTCATCAATACTCAATTTAGACTCCAAGTTTTGCAAGACGAACTAACTCCTCTCTAGAAAATTTTTGTTCCGGGTTAAAGTCCGGAAGCGGCAAAACTCTTTCATGAATTGCAGATATAATCCACTCAGCCTGAGGAAAGAAATCTTTTTCCATTTCAGCGGCTGGAGTAATCCAGTTTTTAGAACCTATTACAACGGGTGGCGCATCTAAGTCATCAAAACAAAGAGAAGTTATATTTGATGCTACATTGTGGAGTATAGAACCACGCTCGACAGCATCAGAAACTAATACCGCTCGCCCTGTTTTCTTAATAGATGTTATAATTAAATCATAATTTAGAGGATTTACAAAACGAAGATCAATAAGCTCTACACTAAGGTTATACTTTTCTTTTAAAATATTTGATGCTACTAGTCCGCTATATAATGTTGGTCCAAGTGTTATCAGTGTCAGATCTTCTCCTTCCTGCTTAATAGATGGGGCTCCTTCTTCCACTTCAAAGTATTCTTGCGGAACTCCTTCTGAAACAAATTCTTCCCCGATGCCATATGTTTTTTGGGACTCAAAGAATATCACTGGATCGGTTCCAGAGAGAGCAAGGTTAAGCATTCCTTTTGCATCATAAGGAGTAGCTGGATAATACACCTTCAATCCAGGAATATGATTAACCATTGCGGACCAATCTTGGGAGTGCTGCGCTCCGTATTTATTTCCAACTGATATTCTAAGCACTAAGGGCATTTTTAAAATACCAGCTGACATGGATTGCCATTTAGATATCTGATTAAATATTTCATCTCCTGCTCTTCCCATGAAATCACAGTACATTAATTCAACGCACACTCTACCACCACTTAAAGCATATCCACATGCTGTACCCACAATTGCTCCTTCTGATATCGGGGAGTTAAATAATCTATGATAAGGAAGAGATTCAGTTAATCCTCTATAGCATGCAAACGCCCCTCCCCAGTCTCTATTTTCTTCCCCATAAGCAACAAAAGTCGGATCTGTATAAAATCGATGTGCGATAGCTTCGAATATACCATCACGATAGGTAAAAAGCTTATTTGCAGAAAACGGAGAACCATCTTGCTGGAATGCATAACGTTCTTTTCTTTTGAGCTGTATAGCACGAGGGTTTTCAATATAGGGCATAAGAACTTCAGGCTCTCTTTCTTCTAACGCCTCAATTTTTTTGTTTGAGAACATGACGTCTTCTATAATATTAACATCACTATACGGTGATATTGATATGTCCGTTACTTGCCTTAGTGTAAGAGACACTTTATTTACTACCATTTCTTTAATTTCTTCTGCCTTTGACTGTGATAATATATTATTTTTTATAAGATAATCTTTATACAATAGTATGCAGTCGTTTTGTTGCCATAAATCCATTTCTTCTTTTGACCGATAAGAGGATGCGTCCGATGGAGAATGGCCAGATATACGATAGGTTACAATATCAAGAAACCCAGGACCTTTACCAGATATAAGCTTTTCTTTCATTCGCATTGTTGCATCAGCAACAGCTAGTGGATTATATCCATCAACACGCTCTGCATGCATTTGATCTGGATTAATACCGGCACCGACTCTTGCGGCCATATCAAATCCCATAGTTTCACCTGCAGTTTGTCCACCCATACCGTAATGGTTATTCATTATATTAAATAAGATCGGAGGGTAGCCAAACTCATCTCCCCATAAATCACGATACTGATCCATACAGGCAAAAGAAAAACTTTCCCAAACAGGTCCACAGCCAAGAGATGCATCGCCAATATTTGCTATAACTATGCCGTTTTTACGGTTAATTAATTTATACAAAGCGGAGCCGAGTGCAATATCTGCTGACCCTCCTACAATAGCATTATTTGGCATAGATCCAAATGGAGGAAAGAATGCATGCATGGAACCGCCTAGCCCTTTATTAAAACCGGTATGCCGAGCAAATATTTCTGCAAGAACTCCATATAAAACAAAATTTTCAGCTAAATCTTTTTGGTCACTATGTGGGCTTTTCTGTACAATTTTAAGGATATTTCCATCAAAAAAAGATTCCATTATATTGGACAAATCACCGTCATTCATTTGCCAAATAGAGGATAAGCATTTAGCAAGTATTTCTCCATGAGATCGGTGCGAACCAAAAATAAAATCCTCTTGATTTAAAACTACAGATTGGCCAACAGCAGCAGCTTCTTGCCCAATAGATAAGTGAGCAGGACCAAGATGATTATAAGAAATTCCTTCATACTCACCCTGTGTTTTAATTAAGTTAAGCATGGTTTCAAATTCTCTTATAATTAGCATGTCTTTATACACCCTAATAAGACGTTCTTTTCCGTACTCTTTTATTTCGTTATTTATATTTGATGAGTATTGGTTAACAGGAATAGAGTTTAACTTTATATTTCCAGCTTTTCTGGATTCAATCGGATCAATAATTTGAGTCTTTGGCATAATAATATTCCTTGGTTAAATTTAAAAAATTGTGGAGGATAAATAGCTATCAACAGAATATATATCATCTCTAATAGCCGATAAAAAACGAGCAGCAGGCGCACCATCAAGAGCGCAGTGATTAAACGTAAGAGAAAGTCCCATATGCGGGATAAACTCTACCTCATTATTGCTTAAAATCGGTTTTGGATTTATAGAGCATATTCCAATAATAGCAACCTCGGGTAAATTCAAAACTGGGGTAAAGCTTTCAATTCCCATTGACCCTAAATTAGTTACGGTAAAGGTTGCTCCGGTTAAGTCATCAGGATTAATCTCACCGCTTAGACAGGAGGCAGCAAGTTCTTTAGCTTTTTTTGATAAATCCTCTAAATTTAATAGATGTGCATTTCTTATGACCGGCACCATCAAACCTTTTGGTGTATCAACAGCAAACCCAATATGGATACCTTCAAATGTAAATAATTTTTCCTCAACCCAGTGAGCATTAAAATCGGAGAATCTTTTCAAGGTTTGAACAATAGAGTAGAGAAGAATGTCATTAACACTAACGCTATTAAATCTCTTATTTATTGATTTCTTGCATATTTTGCGCAGCTCAAGAACCTTTCTCGCATCAGCAGAAGAATTAAGTGTAAGTTGTGCAGAAAGCTGTAAAGAGTTAAGCATACGTTCAGAAACAATTTTTCTAATTCCTTTTGCTGGCAAGCTTTGGTAAGGCCCAAGAATCTCAGAAGGCTTAAATGGCTCGCTAGATAAAACAATATCTCTTGCAATAATTCGACCGTTTGGTCCGGTTCCAGATATGCTACTCAATGACACATTCTTTTCTTCTGCTAATTTTTTTGCACGCGGTGATATGCCATTTGTAAAGACAGCGGTTTCTGTTATTTTAGTGTTGCTTGGCAAATCGTTTTTTCGAGCAACCGAAGTGCCTTTTTCTAAAGGAGTTTTATCTACCTTCGAAGTAGATTTAATTTCGTCCTTAGACTTATTACTTAAATAAGAGGAGATATCCTCCCCTTCATTTCCAATTATAGCTATGGGTTTTAATACTTCTACATCGGAATCTGCAGGGTATAAAATGGATAAAAGAATCCCATCAGCAGTTGACTCTACTTCAAAGCTTGCTTTATCTGTTTCAACTTCGCAGAGCGTATCACCAGTGCTAACCGAATCCCCTTCATTAAGATTCCATCCAATTATGATGCAGGACTCCACAGACTGTCCTTGTCGAGGCATTAATATTTCAGTTGCCATAGTATCCTTATTTTTAATTAGCTTTAATTACGTCAATCTCGGCTTCTTTTAATGCTATTTCTTCGTTAATTTCTAGCTCTTCATCTGTTATGAGCATATGTGCTCTTTCATACGGAATAATTCTTGCGAATCCTGGTTTTCCAAATTTATTCGAATTAGAAAGAACAAAAATCTCATTTGCCTGTTCAGCCATTTTACGAACAAGTTCTGCGCTTTCTAAAAAATGAGCAGTAAATCCTTGTTTTTTAGAGGCTCCATCGATCCCAATAAAGGCTTTAGATACATGGAATTGATCTAGCAGCGCCATAGCCATGGGTCCTACTACTCCTTCTTCTGAGGGACGAAACTCTCCGCCAATTAAGGTTACTCTTACATGAGGACTTACTTGAGCGTAGGTTAATAGGAGGGTGTTATTAGTTACAATATGAATATCCCTCTTACCGAGTAGATATTTAGCGATTAGGGCTGTTGTCGTTCCGGCAGTGATTATAACCGTATCCCCGTCATTAATAAAATCAGCTGCACGAGAAGCAATAGAATTTTTAAGCTCTCTATTTGCGTTAATTCTTTCCATAATTTTAGGATGTCTTGAAGGAATTGCTCCACCATGCGTTCGAACTAAAAAACCTTCTGCTTCAAGTGATGCAAGGTCTGATCGCGTGGTTACAACTGTAACACCAAGCTTTTTCGAAAGCTCGCTAACACTTACATTTTGATCTTCTGTGAGCATCTGAAGTATAGACTCTTTTCGCTCTGCTATTTTTAAGCTCATCTGCTTAATTCCTTATTCATATAGTTCTTTTTATCTTATTTTTATCTTTTTAAAAGTTTTCTTTTTACTTTTTTTTACTTTCTTCTTGCTAAGAATAGCTAGGATTTATTAGTAATAATTAATGATAACCACACGAAGACAATTTGTTAACTCTACTATAGCTGCAACGCTTCTTCCTGCATTTAAAAACGTTTATGCTGCAGGTGTAAATGGATCGGGAATTCCTGGTTCTCCCGAAATGATCAAATTTCAAGCACTTTGGAAGACAATGAATGCTTCAGTAGATAAGCAAATTGGAATAGATCGATTTAATGAAAATAAATATGGAATGTTTATTCATTGGGGTCTTTATTCACAATGTGGAGGTATTTGGAAGGGTAAAAGAATGGAGGATGGTGGTAATGGTCCTCTTGTTGCTGAGTGGATAATGCGAAGAAAAGAAATACCCCGAAAAGAATACGCAAAGTTAGCTAAAACATTTAATCCTATAAAATTTGATCCGGATGAATGGGCATCGATTGCTAAAGAGGCGGGTATGAATTATATGGTAATTACTTCAAAGCACCACGATGGATTTGCTTTATTTGATTCAAAAATAGATGACTTTAATGTTGTGCAGGCAACTCCATTTAAACGTGATATTATAAGAGAGTTAGAGCAGGCATGT
>MDSV01055502.1_pt1 | contig 19403 bp, 18 predicted proteins | sample 810851 | NCBI WGS metagenome assembly MDSV01 (sample SAMN05326640, study PRJNA326480) | marine metagenome | isolation source: seawater | place: Atlantic Ocean: North East | collected 2012 | reverse complement strand
GTTACTCACCCGTCCGCCGCTCGACGCCTGGGAGCAAGCTCCCATCGTTTCCGCTCGACTTGCATGTGTTAAGCCTGCCGCCAGCGTTCAATCTGAGCCATGATCAAACTCTTCAGTTTAATCTTACAAAGTGGCCCCCGTCTTACTACTGCCAGGACTTCAAAATCTGACAAAGACAACGACCACTAAAAATGTACTCAAAGACCACGAACTACTGCTGATTTGATTCTCTCTACCGATAACGATATTGAGAAACAATAAAGCTTAATAAATAAATTAACGCAGTTGCTTACTTTGATGGTTCCGAATGGCTTCCAGCGAAATGCTGTTGGCCAGAACCTAAGTTTAATTAGATCCCATGAACCACTTCAGCAAGCACCCACCTCTATTGCTTGATTTACTTTTTAAAGAGCCAAATAACCCCCGTGACTAATGTCACAGAGGAGGCGCATTATACGCGCCTGAAGTTGCTTGGCAAGCTTTAATAAGACAAATTTGAAATAAATTTTCCGGATTTGCCCAATCTGCTTGCAGGCCGCGGAATTCGTGGCCTTCCACCCGATCACAAATAGCTCAGATGATCCCTTAAGCGACAAAATCGCGCTGTTCTTTTTAGGGGGCGCGATCATAGCGCAAGCCGAGTATGCAGACAACCAATGAATGGCCCCAGATCGTGCTTTTTTTGGTTATATGACTGACAATTTGACCAAATGAAACAGCTTCTTGCCCCGCTTCACTATCAAGTACTTGCCGTGCAGAGCGTGCGCCGTGGAAAGCACAATTTCCACCGTGTTTACGGCCTGCCCGTTGACGCTCACCGCGTTGTTACCGATGAATTCCCGGGCCATTTTATTCGATTTCGCCAGCCCAGTGCTCACTAGAGCGTCCACAATGCTAATGGACTGAGATGTCAATGCACTACAAGGTAATCCGTCCAGCTCCAGTTGCGCCAGATCACTCTCGGTCAGGTGGTCAATTTCCCCCGAAAACAGGGCCTGACTAATCCGCGCCGCAGCCGTATAGCCTTCCACACCGTGCACAAGCTTCGTGGCCTCACGGGCAAGAATGCCCTGAGCTTCCGGCCGTCCCTGGGCCTTTTTGTCACTGCGCTCGATTTCCGCGATCTCAGCCGCAGACAAAAAGGTGAAGTAGCGCAAGAATTGATACACATCCGCGTCTGCCACATTGAGCCAGAACTGATAAAAGGCATAGGGCGATGTCTTATTCGGGCTGATCCAGATCGTGCCCGACTCGGTCTTACCGAATTTGGTGCCATCCGCCTTGGTAACCAGGGGGGTGGTGACCCCAAATACCTGCTTTTGGTGCATGCGCCGGGTCAGATCAATCCCGCCCGTGATATTGCCCCACTGGTCGCTGCCACCCACCTGCACGGTGCAGTTACAGCGCTTGTTGAGTTCCGCGAAGTCATAGGACTGCAGCAGCATATAGCTGAACTCGGTGAAGGAAATTCCCTCACCTTCGCGCTCAATGCGCTGTTTGACTGATTCTTTCTGTATCATGGCGTTGACGGAGAAGTGCTTACCCACGTCGCGCAGAAAGCCCAGCACATCATAGCCCTGGGTCCAGTCCAGGTTATTAGCCAGGACCGCAGAATTGCTTCCACAATCGAAGTCCAGGAACTGGCTCAACTGGGGCTTCAGGCGCTCCACCCACTCTTCTACTAAATCGGTGGAATTCAGGCTGCGCTCGCTGGACTTAAAACTTGGATCGCCAATAAGCCCAGTCGCGCCACCCACCAGCGCAATCGGCTGATGGCCCGCCATTTGGAAACGTTTTAGCACCAGTAAAGGCACCATGCTACCCACATGCAAGCTTTCGGCTGTTGGATCGAAGCCACAATAGACAGTTCGGCTGCCGGAATTCAGATGTTCACGCACCTCTTCGCCGCCGGCCAGCTGCACTAGCAGATCACGACTCTCCAAGTCCTGGATGATATCGGTAACAGGTTGCGTCATGTGTTGTCTAACCCGAAGTAATTTCAGACATACGCCGACGAAGCAAAGAAATGGTGTACTTCGTGCGAAAGAAAAGAGCCGAGATTTTACACTAATGTGAACCGTTTCGGAAAAAAACGGATACAGCCGCCCACAATTGACGGACTGTTATAATTTCAGAGTTTTCCAATAAGCACTGGGATTGCAAAAAGCTATTGTTATAATGCGGCGCGCTCGGTCAGTTAGAGTTGCGGTATAACCAGTCTGCAGGTCCAAGAAACAGATTTCGAAAACACTATATATAGTTACACGACTCAGCCTCATGCGTATTGTTGAAACCGCGAAGCATTTTGTAGACAAGTATTATCCCCAGTATCACCTGTACATTGCAGGCGGATTGGCGGTGCTATTGTTAGTATTCCTTGCATGGCCTGGCGACAACGGGTCAACTGTCCCAGACCAGAATCAGGTTTCGATCCCGGTTGCGCTCGGCCCCGGTAACACCTCCCAGGCGGTCGTGACACCAGACTCTGAGACTGGCATGGGAACCCTGTCTTACGATCCGGGTGATTTTATCGTTCCTGGCAAAACCGCTGCACAAATGTTAGCGGATGAGATTGTTCCTCTCGAGGACAGCAGCTGGCAAAACGTCGTGGTCAAGAGCGGCGACAGCCTTTCAGTAATCTTCAGCAAAGTGGGGCTCAGCGATCAGGATCTGTTCCGAGTGCTCAATAGCAGCGAGGAAGCCAACATCCTCAATCGGCTTTATCCCGGCTACGAACTGGATTTCATGATCCCCAAAGCCGGCGAACTGGAGCAGTTGCGGGTTCTGAAGTCGCCGCTGGAGGGTTTTGTCTTCAAGCGCAGCGAATCCGGTTACGCCGTAGAAACCATTCTGAAAGAAGCCGAACTACAACAGGCCTTTCGCGTGGGCACGATCGCAGACAGCCTGTTTATGGCCGGTCAGCGTGAAAATATCCCCGCAGTTCATATCATGGAAATGGCCAATATCTTCGGCGGCGTCATGGACTTTATTCTCGATCCGCGGGCCGGTGACGAGTTCAGCATTCTTTACGAGGAGCAGTATCTGGATGGAGAATATATAGGCCACGGTGAAATTTTGGCCACTCAATATATTAATGAAGGAAAAGTTTTCACTGCGATTCGATACATAGATGAGGAAGGCGAAGCAGGCTACTATTCACCCGACGGTGAAAGTATGCGCAAGGCATTCCTGCGCAGCCCGCTGGATGTGTTCCGCATTAGCTCCAACTTTAATCCAAGCCGCCGCCACCCGATACTCAACACAATCCGGGCCCATAAAGGTACTGACTATGCGGCGCCCACCGGCACGCCGGTGCGGGCCACCAGTGACGGTACGGTGACCTGGGCTGCAAGAAATGGCTCATTTGGCAACCTCGTGGTGGTCAAACATGCCGGTGGATTCGAAACCAAATATGCCCACCTCTCGCGCTATGCGGTGCGCCGCGGAGAGCGTGTCAGGCAGGGCGAAGTCATCGCCTATGTTGGCGCCACTGGCGGGGCAACCGGACCACACCTTCACTACGAATTCCTCGTGAATGGCGTCCATCGGAATCCGCGCACCGTTCTGGATAGTTTGCCCAAAGCAGAATCCATCGCGCAAGCAGAAATGGATCGCTTTCGCAGTCAGACCACAGAGTTGCTCAATCACTTCCAGGAGCTCTATAGCGACAGGCTGTTAACCCTGAATCAGCCCAGCGCTGATTAAATTATCATGGCTGAAAACGAGCTTTATATTGGTCTGATCTCCGGCACTAGTGTCGATGGTGTTGATTCTGTGCTGGTCAATTTTCAGCAAGACACCCCCGAGCTGATTGCCAGTCATAGCCATCCCATCGGAGACCCCCTGCGAGAAAACATACTGGCTCTGTGTGTGGGAGAAGACATTCGACTCTCAGAGTTTGGTCAGACCCATATCGAACTGGGTAAAATATTCGCTGAAGCCGCAAACGCAGTGCTAAACAAAGCCGGTGTTGAATCAAACGCAGTGACTGCGATCGGCAGCCACGGGCAAACTGTGTGGCACGAGCCCAACGCTGGCAATCCTTTCTCCCTGCAACTCGCAGACGCTAACACTATCGCTCAGCGCACGGGCATTACCACGGTGGCTGACATGCGCGGCCGTGACATCAGTGCAGGTGGTCAAGGGGCACCACTTGCCCCACTTCTGCACCAGCACATCTTTGCATCAAGCAGTGAAAACAGGGCGATTATCAACATTGGCGGCATTAGCAATGTCACCTGCCTGCGCCAGGGCGCCAAGCCAATTGCCTTTGATGCAGGGCCCGGCAATGTGCTCATGGATTTTTGGATCAACAAGCACCAACAAAAAAAGTATGACGATGGCGGCGGCTGGGCGAGCAGCGGCACGGTGCACAATGAGTTGCTTCAGCTCTGCCGGAACGAACCCTACTTCTCCAAGGCACTCCCCAAGAGTAGCGGACGCGAGCTATTCAACGGCAGCTGGCTAGAGAACAAGCTGGCGCAGTGCCAGGGCGCCATTCAACCTCAGGATGTGCAAGCCACCATGCTCCAGCTTACCGTGGACACCATCGTCGATGCGCTGGACCCGCATTGCCAGTCCCTCTTTATCTGCGGAGGTGGTGCCCATAACCGCGCGCTGATGCAAGGACTGGCGCAGGCACGACCAAAGTGCACGGTTGCTAGCACCTTGACGCTAGGTGTCGACCCAGACTGGGTGGAGGCCATCGCCTTTGCCTGGATTGCGAGGGAAACCTGCGCCGGGCGAAAAATAGACACGTCTGGGTTTACCGGCACTAGCGCAGCGGTGATGTTGGGTGGGATCTACCGAGCCTGAACACATCCCTGGGACTGCAAAAAACCGCAGCGCCCCCTTAAATAGTAAGCACTTGCAAACTTTAAGACTCGAGCAGCGTTTTGAGCTCTAGACGCGCGCTTTCAGCAGAGAGCGGCCGGGCAAGTTGTCAGGCAGAGCCTTAAGATAGAGGGATCAGACAGAGAAAGAAGCGCCGCAGCCACAGGTTGTGGTGGCCATTGGGTTATCAACGATGAAACGCGAGCCTTCCAGGCCCTCCGTGTAATCGATTCTCGCACCCACGAGGTACTGATAAGACAAGGGGTCAACTAACAACTCGGCCCCTTTGTTCTTGATTACGGTGTCATCGTCATTAACGTCTTCGTCGAAAGAAAAGCCGTACTGGAAACCTGAGCAGCCGCCGCCTGTGACAAAAACCCGTAGCTTGAGCCCATCGTTACCTTCTTCCGCGATCAGGCTATGAACCTTGTCCGCCGCGTTGTCGGTAAAGGTCATGATCACGGGTTCTGCGGTCTGAACTACTGACATTAAACTCTCTTCAGGCATTGTTTTATTGTTCGCTACGGTGAACCAACTCACCTGGCGCAGGATTAGAGCTACGGACGCATGTTCTCGATGCCCGACCCATCTCGCAGTTCATACACCAACAAATCACTTATGGATTCAGTCAAGTATTGTAGCGGAGCCTGGCGGTGCTGCAAAGCCGGCCCTGCGGGTTCCTTACCGTGCTAACAAAGGCTAATCGTACTTAATAGATGGGGTGTCGAAGGGCAATTTGTTCTTTTCTGCTTCCAGCAACTTGGCTTCATTCTGATTTGCACCGATATGTATGAGGTTGCCGTTAACCTCGGAGCCCATCACCATTTCAATCAGGTTGTAGTAGACGTTACCAACTACTACCGCCTTGGAAGCCAGCTCGATATGATTTGCCGAGCGCAAGTCACCCTGAATAAGCCCATTAATCACGGCAGAGGGAACGCAGATCTCTCCCTCCACGGCGCCATTCTCGGCTACACGAATTAAGGCCGCAGAGTCATCCTCAGCGTAGATGTTGCCTTTGACCCGACCTTCGATGATCAATTCACCACTAAAATGAATATCACCCACAATCTCGGTGTTGCGTGAGATCAGGGTCATAGAGGGCAGGTTCGTTGCCGGTGGTGGGTTGTCATTAGACTTGCCAAACATTTATTTGCTCCGGGAAACGCCTGTTTCCTGATTTGTTTTTCCAAAGTTCTTCATTCAGAGAAGCCACTTATTCTGTGGCCACAACCCAACCAAAATCCTCGCTAATTGTTTTTGAGACCGGCTCATCGGAGACTGCGGCAATCTGAATTCGATCTGGCTGAAAGCCTTCAGGAAGGGTCAGTTCTCCCTCTATATTTTGAAAGTATCTAAACCGAAGACGGATGTCGAGTTCATCCTCCGTTTTCGAGATATCGCGCAATGCCAGTATCACCTGCTCATCACCCTGCAGGCCAACCAGATTAACATTTACGTGGCCCAACAAAAATGTGTCGCCATCAGCATCTTTCTGGCGCATCACAAGTTTGTATCGATAGCGCCCCGGATCTGTCGTCGCATCGAGATCGAGTTGACCAATCATCAAACCGGTCTCCTCGGTTTCTTCTGCCACCACTTGGCGATAAAATACGATGTCTTCTTCCAACTGTGCGATGCGAGCACGTAAGGAAGTGATGGTACTTTGCACCTCGGCATTGGCTTGCTGGTCCATGACGCTGGAGCGTTCCAGGATGGCTATTTGTCTTTGCAGATCAACGTTTTCAAGCTGCAGGGAATCTATCTCTGCGGTCAGCTCACTCTGGTCAGCCAGTGCAGTTTGCTGGGTAAGCATTGTCTTATAGTGGCCATACACCCAACCGCCTGCCGCGCTTATCGCAACACCCAAAACCAGAAACAAGGTAAACAGAACCCGCTGCCGTGGCCGATATGGCACCACAACCATCTGTTCTTGCTTGCTTCCTTTAACAACGTTGGGCATAGACTTTTAGCTTGTTGATTAGCACTGTTCGGTAAATTCAGGGCAGTAACGCGATCCCTTCCAAGCCTGCTGCCTCATTGAGGCCAAACATAATATTAAGATTTTGCACTGCCTGCCCGGAAGCCCCTTTGACGAGGTTGTCTTCAGCTACCAGTAACAGCGCGGTATTGGTATCTGCCGCGTAAGAGACTGCGATAGCGCACCGGTTAGAGCCTTTGACATCACGTGTAGCCGGCAGTTCACCTGCAGGCAAAACATCTACAAACGATTCATCAGCATAGCGGTTTTCAAAAATTGATTGCAACTGCTCTTGTGTGGCCTGAATTCCAGCTTTTATCGGGCCATAAAGAGTCGCCAAAATGCCGCGCACCATGGGCGTAAGATGCGGTACAAAGGTGAGCCCTACAGGGGCGCCGTGGGCCAGGGCCAGGCCCTGACTTATTTCAGGGTGATGCCGATGACCACTGATCCCATAGGCCTTGATCGATTCAGTCGCCTCGCACAGTAAAAAGTCTTCCACGGCTTTCCTGCCTGCCCCACTTACGCCGGATTTGGCATCAGCAATCAGTCTGGATGTATCTAGCAAGCCAGCCTCTAGCAGTGGGATGAATCCGAGCTGGATTGCGGTCGGATAGCATCCGGGGACCGCGACCAGCCGCGCCTGCTTGATGGCTTCTCGATTGACCTCTGGCAAGCCGTAAACCGCCTCAGCAACCCCATCAGGATAGGCGTGTGCCTGTTTGTACCATTGTTCCCAGAGAGCCAAATCCTTGATGCGGAAATCAGCGGAGAGATCTATGACCTTCACCCCAGCAGCCAACAGTTCGGCCGCGGAGTGCATGGCAACGCCATGGGGCGTGGCATAAAAAACAACATCGCATTGCGTTAGCCTCCGGTCGTTAGGGCCAGTGAACTGCATGTCCACTATCCCGCGTAAATTAGGAAAATGAGCGGAAACAGCCTTGCCCTGGAGCTCACGTGAAGTGGCAACATACAACTCGATGTCCTGGCGTGGTGCCAGAAGTCGCAAAAGTTCAACGCCGGAATAACCCGTAGCGCCGATGATTCCAACCTTAATCACGTTTATGCCCTTGCCAGTAACCCGCGGTATGCAGGCCCTGAGCCCTATAGGTTCGGGACAAGAATCATACACGGCGCTCACAGGATTGCAATAATTTGGCCTTTTTAATACTGTAAATCAAAGACTTAGAGCTATGCCACGGTAGCCAAAGACATGCCTAGAGAGCTATGATGGCTTTCTCGACTCAACAAAGAATTGCACAGATTAATGCTTTGGATTAAAGCCTTTCATATCGTTTTCGTAGTTTGCTGGTTCAGCGGCCTCTTTTATCTGCCCAGGCTATTTGTCTACCACGCCATGAGCGAGGATCAAGTGAGCAAGGATCGCTTCGTAATCATGGAGCGGAAACTCTATTGGGGTATCACGACTCCCTCCATGATTTTGACACTGGCATTCGGGTTCTGGTTGCTTTGGGGTAACTGGGGATACTATATGTCCTGGTGGTGGATGCATGTGAAGCTAGCGCTGGTTGCCCTGCTGATTGTCTACCATGTGCTCTGCTGGTGGCATATGAAACAGCTGCGTGAAGGGCGAAGCCTGCGTACCCATATCTTTTTCAGGGTATTCAACGAGCTGCCGGTTTTTCTTCTTATCGGCGTCGTCATTCTTATTGTTGTGAAGCCGACCCTGTAGCTGTCCATGCTGGATTCCAAACCCACGGTGATGTGTTTCTCCGGGCTGGATCCTACGGGTGGAGCCGGGATTCAGGCGGATATCGAAACCCTGTTCAGCTTAGGCTGTCATGCTGTCCCAATTGTTACCGCGCTCACCGCACAGAACACCCAGAATGCCCTCAGCATTAACAGCACCAGCGCAGCTTTGATCGTACAGCAGGCCCGTGCGGTGCTGGAGGATATGCCGGTTCATTGCTTCAAGATCGGGCTGGTCGGCGCTATGGAAACCGTAGAAGCCATCCACAGTATCCTGAAAGACTACGAATATATCCCCGTGGTGCTGGATCCGATAGTTGCGGCAGGCGGCGGTTACCAATTCAGCGACACTGAAGCACTTAGTGCTATCCGCTCATTGCTGATTCCACTGACCACCGTGTTGACACCCAATACCGATGAAATCAAACAGCTGGCCCCTACGGCAGATTCCCTTGACGCCTGTGCGAATGAACTCATTAAGGCGGGCTGTCAGCACGTGCTGCTCACCGGTACGCATGCACAAACAGAGAGCGTAGAAAACCGTCTCTACACATCGCACCAGGAAGTCACCCTGCACAATTGGCCCCGCCTGCCAGATTCCTATCATGGTTCCGGCTGCACCCTGGCCGCTGCTATTGCCGGGTATCTGGCGCACAAACTAACGCTGCGCGATGCCATCCAACAGGCCCAGCGTTTTACCTGGGAAGCCCTGAGCCACGGCACTCGCATGGGATTTGGACAACACATTCCAAATCGCAGTTACTGGAACAAGCAGCAACCCTAGTATGAAGCCATCACTAAGCGGAATTTACGGCATCACCGATGATGCGCTGCTGTCTCCAGACACGATGCTACCCGCTGTTGAAGCAGCCCTGCTCGGCGGAATCAAGCTGCTGCAATACCGCTGCAAGAGTCTCGCTTTGCCAGATAAAACAGAACAGGCGCGGCTTCTACTTGCGTTATGCGAGCGCTTCTCCGTACCTCTAATCATTAATGATGACATGCAGCTCTGCGCCAATATTGGAGCCAATGGCGTGCACCTAGGCCAGCGCGATGGCGACTGCGCCACCGCACGCAAGCTGCTTGGCGCCGAGGCCATCATCGGTGTGACCTGTCACGACTCGCTGGAAAAAGCTGAAAACGCTTCAGATGCAGGCGCTGATTATATTGCCCTTGGCCGCTTCTTTCCGTCTCAGACTAAGCCAGACGCCAGCCCAGCAGCACTTGAAACCCTGTCGCTGGCGCGCGAGAAAATCGACGTCCCCATAGTTGCTATTGGTGGCATCAACCCGGAAAATGGCTCCTCTCTGATAGCCGCAGGTGCAGACATGCTGGCAGTAATCAACGGTCTGTTTGGCGCTGCCGAGAACGACTGCCACAGAGGATCAGGCCAAGACTTTAACAAACAAATTCTAGCAAGAGCTCGCAAACTTAATGCGCTGTTCAGTGATTCAGGCCCTGATTCTGAATAGCACTGCGATTCAGTCATCCAATTCAAACCCAAGGAAGCTTTATGAAACACGATCGATCCCGGGAGCTTTTTGAGCAAGCACAGACCTACATTCCTGGGGGCGTAAATTCTCCGGTTCGCGCATTCAAGAGCGTCGGCGGCAATCCCCTATTCATCAAAGGTGGAGAAGGCGCCTATGTCATAGATAGCGACGACAATAGCTACGTTGATTATGTGGGCGCCTATGGCCCACTGATTCTCGGCCATCGAAACCAGTCTGTCTTGGCGGCATTGAGTGAACAGCTCAAGGCGGGGCTCGGCTACGGTGCCACCACCGAGGCTGAGGTTGAGATCGCCAAGAAAATTTGTAAATTCGTGCCGTCACTGGAACAGGTGCGGCTCGTGACCTCGGGCACGGAAGCAACCATGAGCGCAATCCGATTGGCGCGCGGTTATACTCGCCGCGACCTGATCGTGAAATTCGAGGGTTGTTACCACGGCCATGTGGATGGCCTGCTGGTTAAGGCTGGATCTGGCGCGCTCACCCTGGGTGAACCGGACTCGCTAGGTGTTCCCAAAGCCTATACTGATCTTACCCACGTCCTGACCTATAACGATATCGAAGGAGTTAAAGCCTTTTTCAAAGAGCATGGCGAGCGTGTCGCTTGCATCATCGTGGAGCCCATCGCCGGCAACATGAACTGCGTGCCACCGGTTCCTGGCTTTTTGGAAACCTTGCGCAGCTGCTGCAATGAGTTTGGCAGCGTATTGATATTTGATGAGGTGATGACCGGGTTTAGAGTTGCCCTGGGTGGCGCTCAATCTGTATACGGTGTCACGCCCGATCTGACTGCACTGGGTAAAGTGATCGGCGGGGGCTTACCGGTAGGTGCATTTGGCGGTCGCAAAGACATCATGGATCATATCGCACCCAACGGCGCGGTCTACCAGGCTGGAACATTGTCTGGCAGCCCATTGGCTGTTGCTGCTGGCCTGGCAATGCTTGATGCCGTTTCTGCTCCAGATTTCTACGACAAGCTGTCCGCCACTGCGGAGACCATGCTGTCGGGCATGAAGGAAAGAGCTGACGCGGCCGGCGTCCCTTTCACCACTAATCAGGTCGGTGGCATGTTCGGTTGTTTCTTCAATAAGCACGACAAGGTGACCAGCTACGCAGACGTCATGGCTGGCGATTCGGCCGCGTTCCAGACTTACTTTCATATCATGCTCGAAAATGGCGTCTACCTGGCACCTTCAGCATTCGAGGCCGGTTTCGTTTCCTCTGCCCACGGCACGGAAGAAATTCAGCTAACCCTGGATGCGGCCGAGAAAGCATTCAACAGCATTACTTAAGCGCACCAACTTTAGCAGAAAACTAAATTAGAGAAATATCCAAAATGAGATACGACGTATACGGCATTGGCAACGCGCTGGTAGACAAGGAATTCGAGATTACGGACTCCTTTCTGAAGGACTTCACAATTGAGAAAGGCATCATGACATTGGTGGATCATGAGCAACAAGAAAGCTTACTCACCGAGCTCACCAACCGTTACGGTATCAAAACTCGCACCGGCGGTGGTTCTGCTGCTAACACTTTATACGCTGTGAGCCAATTCGGTGGCAACGCCTTCTATTCCTGCCGCGTAGCAAACGACGAGACTGGCGATTTCTTCATGGATCAACTAGGTCATCACAATATCGAGACCAACAAGAACAGCCAGCGGGTCGATGGTGTCAGCGGACGCTGCCTGGTCATGGTCACACCGGATGCAGAGAGAACTATGCTCACTTATCTGGGCGTGTCAGACAACATCTCGGTTTCAGAAATGGATTTTGAAGCAGCCAGCAACTGCGAGTACTTGTATCTGGAGGGCTATCTCGTCACGTCAGACACGGCAAGATCCGCAATTATCGAGATGAAAGAGTATGCCAAAGAAAAAAGCATCAAAACCGCGATGACTTTCTCAGACCCCTCCATGCTTGAATACTTCAAGGACAACGTCAATGAAGTATTGGGTGACGGTGTAGATCTGCTGTTCTGTAATCGGCAGGAAGCGCAGCTGTGGTCAGGCGAAGAGGATCTGGACAAGGCAATCGAAGCGCTCAAGACAAAAGCCAAGCAGTTCGCGGTAACCACCGGCGCTGAGGGCTCTTTGTTGTGGGATGGCAAACAGCTAATCAAAGTCGCACCGCGCCGCGTGCCTGTGGTAGATACCAACGGTGCTGGAGACATGTATTCAGGTGCATTCCTATACGGCATCACCAATGGTATGAGTTTTGAGGACGCAGGCTCACTGGCCAGTGTGGCTTCAGCCACGGTAGTCACCCAATATGGGCCACGATTGGAACCCAAAGCTCACCAGAAACTGCTGGAGCTTTCCTGAACTGCTAAATATGATAAACAACACTCTGTAGCACTGGGCACTCTCTGCCGAAGTTCTCGGCGGAGTTGCTGTAGTCGCGACCCTTGTCCTACTAGTATTGGAATCTAGGAAAAATACCAATGCTATCCAAGCACGGACTTGCAATCTCTGACTGCTGAATTAGATTCTTATAGGGGTTTGCAATTGAGCGAGGCATTATGAACTTGCAAGCCCAAATGTTCGAAGACTCGGAGTCTCTGCCTTCCGCTGAACTGATTCAATTCAGACCGGGTCGCTGGCTACTTGGGGCGGCTAGGAGAGCGCATTCTACGCACAAAAGCGTGGCGTACTCGGGGATGCTGCATGGAGCCGCTTCCTGAACGGAATATGCAGGAATCGACTAAACAATTTTTTTATTCGAGGTAGTCTAGAAGGTGTCGGAACGCGCACCCCACCTCGCACTGAGGTTTTTTTGCAGTTTGTTGCTCCTAACTGCAACAGCGGCGACATTATTCGCAACTAGTTAGTTAGCCCATCAACAAATTTTTTAACGCCATCAAACCAGGAAGACTCTCGTGGAGACTGGCGACTGCCTTCCTCTTTCTGAATGCCCTGAAATTCTTCCAGGATTTCTTTTTGACGTGCTGTCAGATTGACAGGTGTCTCCACCACTACGCGACACAGCAAGTCGCCTGCACCACCGCCGCGAATTGAAGTGACGCCCTTGCCGCGCAGACGAAACAGTTTACCAGTCTGGGTTTCACTGGGGATCTTCAGTTTAACCTTGCCATCGAGAGTCGGTACTTCCAGCTCACCACCTAAAGCGGCATCGGTAAAATTGATAGGAATTTCGCAGTGCAGGTTACGTCCATCACGTTCAAAGATGTCGTGAGGCCTGATGTGCATCTCAACGTAGAGATCACCTGGCGGGCCGCCGTGGACCCCGGCCTGACCTTCACCGGTGAGACGAATGCGATCGCCGTTATCGACTCCGGCGGGCACTTTAACCGAGAGGGTCTTGGTTTCATCCCTATTCCCGCGGCCATGACAGACATGACAGGGATCTTTGATCTGTTTGCCAGCACCCTGACAGCGTGGGCAGGTCTGCTGCACAGAGAAGAATCCTTGCTGCATACGCACCTGACCATGACCGGCGCAAGTGCTGCAGTCAATAGGCTGCGTGCCTGGCTTGGCGCCAGTGCCATCGCACTTGGTGCAGGTCACGGTGGTAGGGATGCGAATCTTGACGGTATTACCGCCCACCGCCTCTTCCAGGTCCAGCTCAAGGTTGTAACGTAAGTCGGCGCCCTGCCGCACATGGCTGCGGCCGCCGCCGCGACCACCACCGCCACCGAAGATGTCGCCGAAGATGTCGCCGAAGATGTCGCCGAAATCCGCAGAGCCGGCGCTGGTCTGACCCTCGATACCGGCATGGCCATATTGGTCATAGCGTGCCCGTTTCTCGGAATCGGACAGCACTTCGAAAGCCTCGTTGGCTTCCTTGAATTTCTCTTCTGCCTCAGGTTTTTCGGGATTGCGATCAGGGTGGTTTTTCATCGCCACGCGCCGGTAAGCCTTCTTGATCTCAGCTTCCGAGGCGCCGCGCTCGACACCCAATACCTCGTAAAAATCGCGCTTAGACATGTGCTAAAAAAAATTCCAGAAAATATAGTTGGGTCAGAGTAAAAATACAGTAGTTATGGACCGAACTACTGTATTTTTAATCTGACCCCTGGTTAAGACCCTTGATTAGTTAACCCGCCGCTACCTTTGCAGGTCTCCAGATTTCGTCTCATGACGCTGGTATACGCTCAAGCCTGTTACTTGTGTTCTTCCTTAACTTCTTCAAATTCGGCATCTACCGCTTCATCGGCGCCAGCCTCTGCACTGTCACCAGCAGCTCCAGCGGAGCCAGCTTCGGCGCCCGCCGCCGCCTGCTCAGCGTACAGCTTTTGTGCGAGATTACTGGACGCGTCGGTCAGGTCCTTGGTCTTCACTTCGATGTCATCCTTGTCATCTGACTTAAGCGCTTCTTCCAGGGCAGTGATTGCGTTATTGATCGCATCCTTTTCTTCATCGCTCGCCTTGTCACCGGCTTCTTCCAGCGTCTTCTTGGTCGCGTGGATCAAGCCATCTGCGGTGTTGCGTGCAGTGATAAGCACCTCAAATTTCTTGTCATCGGCGGAATGGGCCTCTGCATCCTTGACCATCTTATCGATCTCTTCGTCAGACAGACCGCTGGACGCCTTAATAACGATGGACTGTTCCTTACCGGTGGCCTTGTCCTTCGCGGAAACGTTAAGAATGCCGTTCGCGTCCAGGTCAAAAGACACTTCAATCTGCGGCATGCCGCGCGGTGAAGGCGGAATATCCGACAGATCAAATCGACCCAGGGACTTGTTCTCAGCAGCCTGCTTGCGCTCGCCCTGGACCACATGAATGGTTACTGCCGTCTGGTTGTCATCTGCCGTTGAAAACACCTGACTCTTCTTGGTAGGAATCGTCGTGTTCTTATCGATCAGTGGGCTAGCTACGCCACCCAGGGTTTCTATACCCAGAGTCAAAGGAGTCACGTCTAACAATAATACGTCATTGACATCGCCAGACAGGACCGCCGCCTGAATCGCAGCACCCATGGCAACTGCTTCGTCGGGATTCACATCCCGGCGCGCTTCTTTGCCGAAAAAGTCAGCCACTTTCTGCTGCACCAGCGGCATACGGGTCTGACCGCCCACCAGGATGACATCATCTATGCTACCGGTATCGAGGCCCGCATCCTTCAGCGCGATCTTCACCGGCGCCAGCGTGTTTTCAACCAGTTCTTCAACCAGTGATTCGAATTTGGCTCGGGTCAGCTTTTGCACCAGGTGCTTGGGACCGCTGGCATCGGCAGTAATGTAAGGCAGGTTTACCTCAGTTTGCTGCGAAGAAGACAGCTCAATCTTGGCTTTCTCCGCCGCTTCCTTGAGGCGCTGCAGAGCTAATGGATCGTTATGCAAATCCATACCTGACTCTTTCTTGAATTCGTCCGCAAGGTAATCAATCAAGCGCAGGTCAAAGTCTTCACCACCCAGGAAGGTATCGCCGTTGGTAGAGAGTACTTCGAAGGTGTGCTCACCGTCGGTCTCGGCAATTTCGATAATCGAGATATCGAATGTGCCGCCACCCAGGTCGTAGACAGCAATTGTGGCGTCACCCGCCTTTTTGTCCATGCCATAGGCCAATGCCGCTGCAGTAGGCTCATTGATAATTCGCTTTACTTCCAGACCGGCAATCTTGCCTGCATCCTTGGTCGCCTGACGCTGGGAATCGTTGAAATAGGCAGGCACAGTAACCACGGCCTCAGTGACTGACTCACCGAGATAGTCCTCGGCTGTCTTCTTCATCTTGGTCAGAATCTGGGCAGAGATCTGTGGCGGTGACATCTTGTCGCCATTTACCTCAACCCAGGCATCGCCATTGTCGTTGGCAACAATTGAATAGGGGACCATCTTGATGTCTTTTTGCACGACATCATCTTTAAACTGACGGCCAATCAACCGCTTTATGGCGAACAGTGTGTTATTTGGATTGGTAACCGCCTGGCGCTTTGCGGGCTGGCCCACCAGGGTTTCACCATCGCTGCTATAGGCGACGATTGAAGGAGTGGTTCGATCCCCTTCAGCATTCTCAATGACTTTGGGTTCGCCCCCGTCCATCACTGCGACGCAGGAGTTGGTGGTTCCCAAATCGATACCGATTATCTTGCCCATTGTTGCTTTCTCCAGTTCTATATGCTTTCTAAGCCGTCCGTAGCCCGGCTTTCGCTTATGCCATCAATATTTGGTCAGCTCCCGCAAATTCAAGGCTCTAAGCCAGTTTTCGTGCGAGATCTTTAGTGAATCTGTTGCTGGACTACCTAATATCATGTCCCTGTATGATTCTTGATTAACCTGTTGCCGGCCTGATTTAGATCAACTCCCCTAAATTCTTACCCTCAAACAGCCTCATCAATCTTGGGGCTGGATCCCTTCGCCACCATTACCATGGCTGGTCGAATCACCCGGCCATGCAGGGTGTAGCCCTTCTGCATGACGGCGATTATCGTGTTGGGCTCAACATCAGGGTTTTCCTGCATGGACATGGCTTGATGCAGAGCCGGGTCAAATGGCTCACCCAGAGGATCCACCGCTTCGATGTTGAATTTGCTAAAACAGTCCGAAAAACTCTTGAGGGTCAGATCGACGCCATCGTAAATCGCCTTCACGGCCTCATTTTCGTGCGCCGACGCGGCATCCAGCGCCCTCTCCAGGTTGTCCATAACGCTCAATAACTCAGCGCTGAACTTCTCCTGGCCATATTTATGCGCCTTCTCAATGTCCTGTTCAGTGCGCCGCCGCAGGTTTTGCATTTCAGCCTGCACCCGCAGTAAATCATCGTGTGCTTTCTGAGCCGCGAGCTCGGCTTGCGCCAGCTTCTCCAACGCCTGCTCCAGGCTGATGTCCTGGTCGGTATTTGTATCATCGCCAGTTTCAGCGCCGACCTGCGCCTGTTCAAGGTCCTGCAACTCTTCTGCGGCTGTGCCGGTTTGCTCAGCAGCTTCCTGATGCGGCTCTTTGCTCATGTCCTGCTCTGCCCTCTTCTATCTTTAACTTGTTTTAAATCAATTGGTTAGGGACTGTCTGATGGACTGGACTACAGCCGCCAAGCAGACCTTTTGTTTCTCTGAGGTCTATATGGGGGCAAGCCAAGAGGATTCAAGCGCTGACAGCGATTTCCAAGCCATGAATTTCCGCACTAATTAGAGGCTGCAATTTAGTGAAAACCATTCGGCTCATCCCCTATACTGTCAATCTATGTTGTCTCACCTCAGTATCAAGAATTACGCCACCGTCAAAACCCTGGAAATTGAATTTCAGCCGGGCATGACCGTGCTCACCGGTGAGACTGGCGCTGGCAAGTCCATCATCCTCGGTGCGCTGGGCTTTACCCTCGGTGATCGCGCAGACAAGACCATCGTCAGGCCCGGCGCAAGTCGCGCCGACATCAGCGCCGAATTCGACATCAGCCAGATTGAATCGGCACGCTTGTGGCTGCAGGCAAACGACCTGCAGTCTGAAACCGATGAGCACCTGTGCATGCTGCGCCGGGTCGTCAATGAGGATGGCCGCTCCAGGGGCTATATCAACGGCTCACCGGTCACCATGACCAACCTAAAACAGCTGGGCGAAATGCTGATTGATATCCACAGTCAACATGAGCACCAGTCATTGCTGCAGCGCAGCACTCACCAGCGTCTGTTAGATGATTTTGGGGTCGACCAAAAACTGCGTAGCAGCCTTGTTTCGACCTGGAAGCAGTGGCAGCAGAATCACCAGCAGCTGCAGACTCTGGCTGAGCAGGTCAGTGAGTATTCCGCGCAAACCCAGTTACTTTCATATCAGCTCTCAGAGATGGAAGAGCTCAATATCGCAGAGAATGAAGCGGAGGAGCTGGAAACGGAATTCAAGACCCTGAGCCATGCTGACGAGACCCTGACGGTAGTGCATGCCGCGCTTGCTGAATGCAGCGGTGAAGACAACTCGCTGGCAAATCAGCTCACCCAAATTCTGCACCGCTTGCGCGGCCTCGGAGAGCACGCAAAAGATCTTGAGTCCGCCATTACGCTGATGGAGAGTGCGGAAATTCAATTGACCGAGGCGGTGGATGAACTGCGCGGCTTCAGTGAAAAATTCCATGCCGACCCGCATCGACTGGATACAGTCAATGCACGGCTTGGTGCCTTGCATGACCTGGCGCGCAAACACAAAGTACCGGTCAAGGGACTCGACGCACTCATGGCAGACCTCAGGGACCAGCTCGCGCGCTTTGAAAACTCCGACACCGAGTTAGAGCAACTCAAGGCCAATGACGGTCTGTTGCGCGAGCAGTTCTTGAAACTCGCCAAAGACGTCTCCAAACAACGCCGCAGCGCAGCCAAGAAGCTCGATAAGGCGGTGAATGCCCAACTGAAAAACCTGGGTATGCCGCACGCCGAACTTAGCGTTACTCTGACTGAATCCACGTCGGAACACCCGTCCCAACAAGGATTGGAATCTGTCGAATTTTTGGTGAGCACGAATCCCGGTCAGCCCCCTAAACCCCTGATCAAGGTTGCCTCTGGCGGTGAACTGTCCCGAATCAGCCTAGCTATTCAGGTCATCACAGCCCAAACATCAGAGACGCCCAGCCTGGTATTCGATGAAGTTGATGTAGGTATCGGTGGCGGCGTTGCGCGCGTGGTTGGGAAACTGCTAAGAAAACTGGGTGATACCACACAAATCCTGTGCGTAACTCACCAGGCCCAGGTCGCTGGTCAGGGTCACCATCATTTCTTCGTCAGCAAGGATTCCAGCCCAGACTCGAGCCTGACATCGATTACCACACTGGATGGGGATCACATCGTGCAGGAGTTGGCGCGCATGTTAGGAGGCGATAACTTCAGTGACGAGTCTCTGGCTCATGCCCAGCAGCTGGTGGCAAATCTCAATTAGCGGACGACTTGATTGGGCAGCCATCCGCATTCACTTTGAGTTGTTTTGATTGCGCTGGAATCGTGGCGATTTACCTCGACTCTTCCTGACAGTCTTTGCAGATGCCGTAAAGGTACATGCTGTGATCGGTGATCTTGTAGCCGTACTTGTCGGCGATTTTCTCCTGCTGCTGTTCTATGATTTCGTCGAAAAACTCTTCTACCTTGCCACAGCTGTCGCAGACGATGTGGTCGTGGTGATCATCGGGCATCAACTCAAAGACTGAATGGCCACCCTCGAAATGGTGGCGAGAAACCAGGCCGGCAGATTCAAACTGGGTGAGCACCCGGTATACCGTCGCCAGACCCACATCCTCTTCAGCTTCGATCAGCGCCTTGTAGACATCTTCTGCACTGAGGTGCTTGGTATCTGAGTTCTCCAAAATCTGGAGAATCTTAACTCGCGGCAGCGTAACTTTAAGGCCTGCCTTGCGCAGTTCCTGGTTTTCGGAAGTCATGTATTCTCTCAATTAGCAGGGGATAAAGCCTTGAACGAAACTACCTGGCTGT
>MDSV01115761.1_pt1 | contig 19404 bp, 23 predicted proteins | sample 810851 | NCBI WGS metagenome assembly MDSV01 (sample SAMN05326640, study PRJNA326480) | marine metagenome | isolation source: seawater | place: Atlantic Ocean: North East | collected 2012 | reverse complement strand
TTTACTTGCACCTGCCTCAAAAATCGCTATTTTAGCGCTCGAAAAATCAAAAAAATAACTTGGGACAAATTATATCATGGCGGATCTAAATAAAATTATAGATGACTTATCTAGCTTGACTGTTGTAGAAGCAGCCGAGCTTTCAAAACAATTAGAGGAAAAATGGGGCGTTACAGCAGCAGCAGCTGTTGCAGCAGCACCTGCAGCTGGAGCTGGTGCAGCACCTGTCGAAGAAAAAGATGAATTTACTATCGTTCTTGCTTCAAGTGGAGATAAAAAAATTAATGTAATAAAAGAAGTTAGAGCAGTTACATCATTAGGATTAAAAGAAGCTAAAGATCTTGTTGAGGGAGCACCAAAAGAAGTAAAATCAGGTGTAAATAAAAAAGAAGCAGAAGAGATAAAGAAAAAACTCGAAGCAGCAGGCGCAAAAGTAGAACTTAAGTAAATTACAAAATTTAAATCGTTAATAAAATATTATTAACGATAAATATAGATGCAATTATCTTTTACTAAGAAAAAAAATATTAGAAAAAATTTCGGTAAACTTAAAGAAAGTTTATCAATCCCAAACTTAATAGAAGTACAAAAAAATTCATATAATGAACTAATAGAATTTAAAAATAATGCCGAACCACACTTAATCAAAGGTTTTGATAGGGTTTTTAAAAGTATTTTTCCAATAGAAGACTTAAATGATAAGGCAACTTTAGAATATGTTTCATATAGACTTGAAAAACCTAAATTTGATGTTGAAGAATGTGTAGCAAGAGGATTAACATATGCTGCTGCTCTAAAATGCACTTTAAGACTTGTTGTTTATGACATAGATCAAGAAAATAACACAAAAGAAATTTTATCTGCTAAAGAGCAAGAAGTATATATGGGCGAAGTCCCAATGATGACTAATAGTGGTACGTTTATTACCAACGGTGTTCAGAGAGTAGTTGTTAATCAAATGCACAGAAGTCCTGGAGTCTTTTTTGACCATGATAAAGGAAAATCACATGCGAGTGGTAAATATTTATTCAATTCTAGAGTTATTCCCAATAGAGGTTCATGGCTTGATTTTGAATATGATGTAAAAGATCTTTTGTATTTTAGAATTGATAGGAAAAAGAAATTATTTGCCACCACATTACTACAAGCACTCGGCTATTCAAAATCTGATATTGTAAATGAATTTTATGACAAAGAAACTTATTCTTATGATAGTGAATTAAAAAAATGGAAAACTAAATTTGACCCAGAAAACTATAAAGCAAAAAATTTTTCTGAAGAAGTAATTGATGCAAAATCAAATAAAGTTGTTGTTAAAGCAGGTGAAAAAATAAATTTTTTAACTGCAAAAAAGTTATTTAATGATGGATTAAAAGATATTTTTGTTTCAAATGAATCTTTATATGGAAAGTTTTTACATAAAACTATCAAAATTGGTGAGGATGAATTTAAAATTGGAACAGAATTAAACGAAACAATCATTACAAAACTTATCGATAACAGTGTTAAATCGATTGAAATATCAAAAACCAACTCAATAAACAAAGGTCCTTATTTATTGTTAACAATATTTGCTGACAAAAATGAAAACAAAAATGAAGCAATTACCGATATTTACAAAGTTTTAAGACCAGGTGAACCACCAACAATTGAAATTGCAACTCAGATTTTTAATAATTTATTTTTTAGCTCTGAAAGGTACGATCTATCTGATGTAGGCAGAGTTAAAATGAACTCAAGATTAAATTTAACTTGCTCTGATAAAATTACAATTTTAAGAAACGATGACATTATTTCAATATTAAAAAAAATGCTCGAACTGCGAGATGGTAAAGATGAAATCGATGATATTGACCATCTTGGTAATAGAAGAGTAAGATCTGTAGGTGAACTTGTAGAAAATCAAGCAAGAATAGGGATTTACAGAATGGAGAGGGCAATTAAAGAAAAAATGACGACACTTGATGTAGAGTCAGCAATGCCTCAAGATTTAATAAATGCTAAACCTTTAACGGTTTCATTGAAAGATTTTTTTGCAACTTCACAATTATCTCAATTTATGGATCAGACAAATCCACTATCCGAAATAACACACAAAAGAAGAGTTTCCGCTTTAGGACCTGGAGGATTAACTAGAGAAAGAGCTGGATTTGAGGTACGGGATGTACACCCAACTCATTATGGAAGAATTTGTCCTATAGAAACTCCAGAAGGTCCAAACATTGGACTTATTAACAGTCTATCAACATATTCAAAAATAAATAAATACGGCTTCATAGAAAGTCCATATAAAAAAGTTTCTGATGGAGTTGTTCAGGATAAGATTGAATATCTTTCTGCAATGGAGGAGACCAAATTTACTATTGCGCAGGCCAATTCTGTAATTGATAAAAATGGTAAATTTAAGGAGGAATTAGTTTCATGCAGACAAAATTTAAATTTTATATTATCAAAACCGGAAAACATTGATTACATAGATGTATCTCCAAAACAGTTAGTATCTGTTGCCGCGTCTTTAATTCCATTTTTAGAAAATGATGATGCAAATAGAGCTCTTATGGGATCTAATATGATGAGACAAGCTGTACCATTATTAAAACCAGAAGCACCATTAGTAGGAACTGGAATTGAAAGTGATGTTGCATTGGATTCTGGAGTAACAATAGTCGCAAAAAGAGACGGAGTAGTAGATAAGATTGATGGAAAGAGAATTGTTATAAAAGCAACTGATGAAAAAGATTTTTCAAAATCTGGTGTTGATATCTATAATCTTCAAAAGTTTAAAAGATCAAATCAAAATACATGTATAAATCAAAAGCCACTAGTTAGAGTTGGAGATAAAGTGAAATCTGGCGATATAATCGCCGACGGTCCCTCAACAAAAATCGGTGAATTGGCTTTAGGAAAAAATGTTACAGTAGCATTTATGCCTTGGCAGGGATACAATTTTGAAGATTCAATTTTGATTTCTGAGAGATGTGTAACTGACGATGTTTTTACATCCATACATATTGAAGAGTATGAAATTATGGCACGAGATACTAAATTAGGTGAAGAAGATATAACAAGAGATATTCCTAATGTTAATGAAGAAGCGTTAAAAAATCTAGATGAGTCAGGGATTGTATATATTGGTGCTGAAGTAAAACCTGGAGATATTTTAGTTGGTAAAGTAACACCAAAAGGTGACTCTAGTTCTGGACCTGAAGAAAAACTTTTGAGATCAATTTTTGGGGAAAAAGCTATAGATGTTACAGACACATCATTAAAAATGCCAAGTGGTAGCGGAGGTATAGTTGTTGATGTTAGAGTTTTTAATAGGCATGGTATTGAAAAGGATGAGAGATCAATAACAATCGAAAGAGCTGAAATAGATAGTGTTCAGCAAGATAAAAATGTTGAAGAAGAAATCCTAGACCGAAGTATAAAGCAAAGCGCATTAACTATTTTAAATGGTATAAAAATAGATAAAAAAACAAAAGAGCTTTCAGAAGGTGAGATTATTAATGATGAAAATATTTATAAATTAACCGTTGCAGAGATTTTTAAGATAAATTTATCTGATAAAACAAAATCTGAAGCAATTGATAAAATCAAAGAGCAATATAACTCAGCTAAAAACGATATTCAGGAGAGATTTGAAGATAAGGTATTAAAAATTAGACAAGGTGATGATTTGTTACCAAGTGTAATGAAGATGGTAAAAGTTTTTGTTGCAATAAAACGAAGATTAAGACCAGGGGATAAAATGTCAGGAAGACACGGTAACAAAGGCGTTGTAAGTAAAATTGTACCAGTTGAAGACATGCCATATCAAGAAAACGGTAAACCTGTTGATATAGTTTTAAATCCCCTTGGAGTTCCAAGTCGAATGAATGTAGGGCAAATATTAGAAACCCACCTAGGTTGGTCATGCACTGAATTAGGTGAAAAATTAAAAACCTTAATTAATGAAAATCAAAAAAAAATTGAAAAAACTTCAAAAATTGAAGCATTTCTAAAATCTTCTTATGGTAAAGATATATATGATGAAACAATTGAAAAATTTTCAAAATCAGAATTTAAAGATCTATGTGAAAATATCCAAAATGGAATACCAATAGCAACCCCAGTTTTTGATGGGGCTAAAGAAAGCGATGTAACAAAAATGTTAGAACTAGCAAACATGCCGAGTTCAGGACAAACACATTTATGGGACGGTAGAACAGGTGAAAAATTTGATAGACCAGTTACAGTTGGAACGATTTATATGCTTAAACTTCATCATTTAGTTGAGGATAAAATTCACGCTAGGTCTACAGGCCCATATAGTCTAGTAACTCAACAGCCATTAGGTGGTAAAGCACAACTTGGTGGACAAAGATTTGGTGAAATGGAAGTTTGGGCTTTGGAAGCTTATGGTGCTTCCTATACATTGCAAGAAATACTTACAGTTAAATCTGATGATGTTGCTGGTAGAGTAAAAGTTTATGAGACTATAGTGAAAGGCGAGGAGAATTTTGAGTCAGGTATCCCAGAATCATTCAACGTTTTAGTAAAAGAGATTAAATCTTTAGCACTTAATGTGGAGTTAAATTAATGAGTAAAGAATTATCCAACCTATTTAAAACTTCAGAAATTAGTGATGCACAAAATTTTAGTAGTATTAAAATTACATTAGCAAGTCCTGAGAAAATTAAGTCATGGACATATGGTGAGATTAAAAAACCTGAGACTATAAATTACAGAACATTTAGACCTGAAAAAGATGGATTATTTTGTGCAAGAATTTTTGGTCCAGTCAAAGATTATGAGTGTCTATGTGGAAAATATAAAAGAATGAAATTTAGAGGTATAATTTGCGAAAAATGTGGAGTCGAAGTTACTAAGTCTAACGTAAGAAGAGAGAGAATGGGTCATATAAATTTAGCAACTCCAGTTGCACATATATGGTTTTTAAAATCTTTACCGAGTAGAATCTCACTTACGATAGATATGAAATTAAAAGAAGTTGAAAGAGTACTATATTTTGAGAATTTTATCGTAATAGAGCCAGGATTAACAGGACTTAAAAAAAATCAACTTTTAAATGAAGAAGAATTAATAAAGTATCAAGATGAATTTGGAGAAGAAGCATTTACAGCTGGAATAGGTGCGGAAGCAATTTTAGAAATTTTAAAATCATTAGATTTAGAACAAGAAAAAAATATTTTAGTCAAAACAATTGAAGAAACTAAGTCAAAAGTTGCAGAGGAAAGATCGATAAAAAGATTAAAACTAATTGAGTCATTTATAGAAACTGGAAACAAACCAGAATGGATGATTTTAACAGTAATCCCTGTAATACCACCAGAACTAAGACCACTAGTTCCATTAGATGGTGGTAGATTTGCAACATCTGACCTAAATGATTTGTATAGAAGGGTTATTAATAGAAATAATAGATTAAAAAGATTAATGGATCTTAAGGCACCTGATATAATTATAAGAAATGAAAAAAGAATGCTCCAGGAATCTGTGGATGCATTATTTGACAATGGTAGAAGAGGAAGGGTAATTACTGGAACTGGCAAAAGACCTCTAAAATCATTAGCAGAGATGTTAAAAGGGAAGCAAGGAAGATTTAGACAAAATCTGTTAGGTAAGAGAGTAGACTATTCAGGAAGATCAGTTATTGTTGTTGGACCAGATCTAAAACTTCATGAGTGTGGCCTTCCAAAAAAGATGGCTTTAGAGTTATTTAAACCTTTTTTATATGCTAGATTGAATAAACTTGGTTTAGCATCAACTATTAAACAGGCAAAAAAATTAGTTGAAAAAGAAAGAACTGAAGTATGGGATGCGCTTGAACTTATAGTAAGAGAACATCCAATTATACTAAATAGAGCACCGACACTTCACAGATTAGGAGTACAAGCATTTGAACCTAAATTAATCGAAGGAGACGCAATTGAACTTCACCCTTTAACATGTGCAGCATTCAATGCAGATTTTGATGGAGACCAAATGGCAGTTCATATTCCTCTAAGTTTGGAAGCTCAATTAGAAGCAAGAGTGTTAATGATGTCCACAAATAATATTTTAAGTCCATCAAACGGAAAACCAATAATTGTTCCCAGTCAAGATATGATACTTGGAATATATTATTTATCGCAACCACCATATCAAACAGAGAAAGTTGAAGGTTATTTCGTAAATACATCCGAAATAGAACATGCCTTAGAGACAGGTCAAATAAAAGTTCACTCAAGAATAGTTTCAAGATTTGAAACAATTGATGATACAGGAAATGTAAAATTTGAAAAACATATAAGCACAGCAGGTAGATTTTTATTAGCCAACCTTATTCCGAAAAATATAAATAATAAATTTGATTTAGTTGACAGACTGCTTCCAAAAAAAATTGTTTCAGAAGTTATTGATCATGTATTTAGATTCTCCGGACAAAAAAATACAGTCATATTCTGCGATAAACTTAAAGATTTAGGATTTAAACATGCATTTAAAGCGGGTATTTCTTTTGGTAAAGATGACCTGGTTATTCCAGAAAATAAAGAAGCTCTAATCGAAGAAACAAAAAAACTTATTTCAGATTATGAGAACCAATATTCTGAAGGACTAATAACTAGAGGAGAAAAATACAACAAAGTTGTAGATGCATGGTCTAAATGTACAGATAAAGTAGCCTCTGAGATGATGAAAAGGATATCCGCTACAGAAATCACAAAAGATGGCTTAAAAATTAATTCTGTTTTTATGATGGCCGATAGTGGAGCAAGAGGTTCAGCTGCACAAATGAAACAATTAGCGGGTATGAGAGGCCTGATAGCAAAACCGTCTGGAGAAATTATTGAGTCACCAATAACTTCTAATTTTAAAGAAGGATTAACAGCTTTAGAGTACTTTAATTCGACCCACGGCGCAAGAAAGGGACTAGCAGATACAGCTCTTAAAACTGCAAACTCTGGTTATTTAACCAGAAGACTTTGTGACGTAGCTCAAGATTTGACCATAACTAAAAAAGCTTGTGATTGTGGAAAAAAAGCTGGATGCATTAAACTTACAGAAATTATTGAAGGAGGAAATGTCATTGTAAGCTTATCTGAAAGATCTTTAGGAAGAGTTGTCGCAAAAGATGTAAAAAATCCAATTAGTGGAGACGTAATAATTAAAAAAGATGAGATGATTGATGAAGGTATCTGTGAAAAAATTGATGCAGCTGGAGTTAAGCTTATACATGTTTACTCTGTGATTACATGTGGATCAAAGCAAGGAGTTTGTGCAATGAGTTACGGAAGAGATTTATCAAGAGGAAAAATGGTGCATACAGGCGAGGCTATAGGAATGATTTCTGCACAATCCATAGGAGAACCTGGGACTCAGTTAACAATGAGAACGTTTCACGTCGGCGGTACAGCATCAATTAAGCAAGACTCTCAAATTTTATCAAGCACAGATGGAATACTAAAAATCATTAACACAAATCTTATAGAAGACTCTAAGAAAAATTTAATTGTAATGGGAAGAAACACACAGCTATCAATAGAGGATGACAATGGACAACAGAAAGCAGTTTATAAAGTCCCTTATGGATCTAAACTTTTCTTTCAAAATGGAGACAAAATTAAAAAAAATTCAAAGATATGTGAATGGGACCCATATACAACTCCAGTTATTGCTGAGACAAGTGGAAACGCAAATTATATGGATCTAATAGATGGTGTATCAATAGCAGAAACTGTTGATGATGCAACTGGCATCTCAACAAAGACAGTAATAGATTGGAAAACCCAATCTAAAAATACAGATTTAAAACCTCGTATAACTTTACGAGACTCTAAAGGAAATGTGATTAAAAAGGCTGATGATAATGAAGCAAGATACTATCTTGTACCCGATTCAATTTTGTCGGTTAAAGATGGTCAAAAAATCAATGCTGGTGATGTTATAGCTAGACTTCCGAAAGAAACATCTAAGACAAAAGATATAACAGGAGGCCTTCCAAGAGTCGCTGAGTTATTTGAAGCTAGAAAGGCAAAAGATAGTGCAATCATTGCTGAGAATGATGGAAAAGTTTTATTTGGAAAAGAAGTTAGAGGAAAACAAAGAGTATCAATAGAATCCGAAACTGGTGAAAGCTCAACGTATTTAATTCCTAAAGGAAAGCATATCAATTTTAACCAAGGTGAGAAAATAAAAAAAGGTGAATATTTACTAGATGGTCAACCCTTACCCCATGATATATTGAGAATTTTAGGTATAGAAGAGTTAACTGAGTACTTTGTGAACCAAGTACAGGAAGTTTACAGACTTCAAGGTGTAATTATAAATGATAAGCATATTGAAACTATTTTAAGACAAATGCTTAAAAAAATTGAAGTCAAATCTTCAGGTGATTCAAATTTACTACCTGGTGAAATTATTGACAGAATAAAATTTGAAGATATGAATGAAAAATTAATAAAAGATTCAAAAAAACCAGCTGTTGGAGAACGCGTTCTTATGGGTATAACAAAGGCATCTTTACAAACAGACTCATTTATATCAGCTGCATCTTTTCAGGAAACCACAAGAGTGCTTACCGATGCAGCTATAAAAGGAAAAGTTGATAAGTTACATGGCTTAAAAGAAAATGTTATTGTTGGAAGATTAGTTCCTGCTGGTACTGGAACTATAAAAAATCGTTGGAACAAAAAAGCTTTAGATGAAGATCAAAAATTTATTTCTGATAATGAGAAAGTTGAGCAGTCAGAAACCCAAGTAAATCAATAGATATAGACCATTTTAGACCTTCTTTTAAATTGACAAATAGTTTTTCTATAGTAATTTGTCGATAATTTTTGGTTGAAAGTAGTACATCTGTGCTAAACGCTGCCACAAATAACCTGTCAGTTATTTCATCAAAAATATTAAGATAAAAAATTATGCCGACAATAAATCAGTTGTTAAGAAAAGGTAGAAATAGACCCATAGCCAGGAACAAAGTTCCTGCATTAGAAAAACAACCTTTAAAAAGAGGTGTTTGTGTAAAAGTATACACGACCACACCTAAAAAACCTAATTCAGCTTTAAGAAAAGTTGCTAGAGTTAGATTATCAAATGGTTTTGAAGTAACAGCTTATATACCAGGCGAAGGTCATAACTTACAAGAACACTCAGTAGTGCTTATTAGGGGAGGTCGAGTTAAAGATTTGCCAGGGGTTCGATATCATATACTTAGGGGAAATCTAGATACCCAAGGTGTAGCTGACAGAAAAAAAAGACGATCACTTTACGGAACAAAAAAAGGTAAGTAATGTCTAGAAAAAGAAAAGCCCCAAAAAAAATTCCAGTCGTAGATCCAAAATTTAAATCAGCAATTATACCTAAACTAATAAACTCTATAATGTACGATGGCAAAAAAACTATAGCAGAAAAAATAATTTATGATGCTATAGATAAAATAAAATCTAAGTCTAAAGACGATCCAATAAATGTATTCAATGACGCAATAAACAACATTAAACCCACTGTTGAAGTAAGATCAAGGCGTGTCGGTGGTGCAACCTATCAAGTTCCTGTGGAGGTAAAATCTAAAAGATCACAAGCTTTAGCATTAAGATGGTTAATAGACGCATCAAGAAAAAGAAAAGATAAAAATATGTCTGATAAAATATTTAACGAAATATATGATGCTTATCAAAATAAAGGATCTGCAATTAAAAAAAAGGAAGATACTCATAAAATGGCTGAGTCAAATAAAGCATTTGCTCATTTCAGATGGTAATTAATAATGGCTAGAACACACACTTTAGATAAATACAGAAATATTGGTATAATGGCTCATATAGATGCAGGCAAAACCACTACAACAGAAAGAATTCTTTATTATACTGGAAAAAGTCATAAGATTGGTGAAGTTCACGATGGTGCTGCAACAATGGATTGGATGGAGCAAGAACAAGAAAGAGGAATAACAATTACCTCAGCAGCCACAACCTGTTTTTGGAAAGATCACAGAATCAATATTATCGATACTCCAGGACATGTTGATTTTACTATTGAAGTTGAAAGATCATTAAAAGTATTAGACGGAGCTGTGGCGGTATTTGATGGTGTTGCAGGAGTTGAACCTCAGTCAGAAACTGTATGGAGGCAAGCTGACAAATATAAAGTTCCAAGAATATGTTTTGTAAATAAATTAGATCGAACTGGTGCAGACTTTTTTAGATGTGTTGAAATGATTAAGGATAGACTAGGAGCCAAACCTTTGGTTATGCAAATACCAATAGGTATAGAAGCATCCTTAAAAGGTGTAGTAGATTTAGTTAAGATGAAAGCAATAGAGTGGAAAAATGAAGACCTTGGTGCTGAATGGGAAGAAAAAGATATTCCAACCGATCTAAAAGAAATTTCAGAAAAATATAGACAAGAGCTAGTGGAAACAGCTGTTGAACAGGACGAAGGATTAATGGAAAAATATCTTAACGGCGAAAGTATTAATAATGAGGACTTAATTAAATGTGTTAGAAAAGGATGTTTAAATTTTGATTTTGTACCTGTCTTAACCGGATCAGCATTCAAAAACAAAGGTGTTCAACCACTTTTAGATGCAGTTGTAGATTACTTACCAAGTCCAAAAGATATTGGATCAATAAAAGGGACAAAACCTGGTAGTGATGACGAAATTGAAATGAAATTTGATGATAATGCTGCATTTTCTGCTTTAGCTTTTAAAGTAGCAAATGATCCATTTGTTGGATCTCTTACATTTATAAGAATTTATTCAGGAACAGTAAAGTCTGGAACAGGAATTTATAACACTTCTAAAGATAAAGAAGAAAGAGTTGGTAGAATGCTTTTAATGCATGCAAATTCAAGAGAGGATATCAAGGAGGCAAATGCTGGTGATATAGTTGCATTAGCTGGTTTAAAAAACACTATAACCGGCCATACATTAGCTGATGAATCCAACCCAGTACTGCTTGAACCAATGGAATTCCCTGACCCTGTCATTGAAATAGCTGTCGAACCTAAAACAAAAGGAGACCAAGAAAAAATGGGAGAAGCTCTAGGCAGATTAGCAAAAGAAGATCCATCATTTAGAGTTTCCTCTGATGAAGAATCTGGTCAAACAATTATAAAAGGAATGGGTGAGTTACATTTGGATATAATTGTTGATAGAATGAAAAGAGAGTTTAAGGTTGAAGCAAACGTTGGTGCACCGCAAGTCGCATATAGGGAGACAATTCTTGGTGCTGCAGAATTTGATTATACACATAAAAAACAAAGTGGTGGAGCCGGTCAGTTTGCAAGAGTTAAACTATCTGTAGAACCATTAGAACCAGGCAAGGGTAGAGAGGTCGAAAGTAAAATTAAAGGAGGTGCTATACCCAAAGAATTTATTCCTGGTGTTGAAAAAGGAATTGAAACAATTGCAGATAGTGGAATTTTAGCTGGTTTTCCTCTTATAGATTATAAGGTAACTATTTTAGATGGATTACACCATGATGTAGATTCAAGTGTCTTGGCATTTGAGCTTGCTTCCAGGCAGTGTTTTAAAGAAGCGTGTTCAAGAGGAACTTTAAAATTACTTGAACCAATTATGAGAGTTGAGGTAGTCACACCAGAAGATTATATGGGTGATGTTATTGGTGATCTAAATAGTAGAAGAGGTCAGATAAATACCCAAGAGCAAAGAGGAAACGCAACTATGATTACTGCGATGGTCCCGCTTGCAAATATGTTTGGTTACATAAATAGTCTAAGGTCAATGTCACAAGGAAGAGCTCAATATTCAATGTTCTTTGACCACTATGATAAAGTACCTCAAAATGTTCAAGATGAAGTTATAAAGAAAACAGGTTAATATGGAAAAACAAAATATAAGAATTAAACTTAGGGCTTACGATAACAAGGTTTTAGATCAATCAACTGAAGAGATTGTAAATACAGTTAAACGTACTGGTGCCAATATTAAAGGACCTATACCATTACCTACTAAAATTGAAAAATATACCGTTTTGAGATCACCTCATATTGATAAAAAAAGTAGAGAGCAATTTGAAACTCGTACCCATAAAAGATTGATAGATATAATCGAACCTACACCACAAACTGTTGAAGCCTTAATGAAATTGGATTTAGCATCAGGCGTTGACGTGGAGATAAAAATATAATGATTGAAATTGGAATAATTGGAAAAAAAATTGGAATGTCTAGAGAGTTTTACAAAACTGGCCAGTCTGTCCCAGTCACTGTAATAAAAACAGAAAAAGGTAGAGTTATTCAACTGATAGAAAAGAATAAAAGAGGCTATAACGCCATACAAGTAGGATTTGGAAAAATAAAAACTTCAAAATTAAAAAAACCTATGAAAGGTTTTTATGCAAAAAAAAATACTGAACCAAAAAAATTACTAAAAGAATTTAGAGTAAGTAAATTAGATGATTTTAAAGAAGGAAATGAATTTGGTCTTGAAATATTTAAAGATGTCAAATTTGTAGATATTAGGTCAAAAACTATAGGAAAAGGTTTTGCAGGCGCTATGAAAAGACATAATTTTTCAGGTTTAAGAGCTTCACATGGAGTATCAATATCTCATAGATCACATGGATCAACTGGACAGAGACAAGATCCAGGAAAAGTTTTTAAAAATAAAAAAATGGCTGGTCATATGGGAAGTAAATTGCGTACAGTTCAGAATATTGAAATTTTAAAAACCGATACTGAAAATGACTTATTATTTGTAAAAGGATCTATACCTGGATCAAAAAATACTGAGGTTTTAATTAAAAAATCAAAAAAAATATTACAAAACTTACTATGATTGAAAAGATTGAAATAATGGAAAAACAAAAAAAAGTTCCAGAAAAAAAGAAAAAATAATATGAAAATAGACAAGATTACAATTGATGGTAAAAAAGGTTCTATAGAGGTACTAGATAAAATATTCGCTTCTAAAGTAAATAAAAAGCTAGTTAGCAATGTTTTATATAAAACAAATGCAAATTTCAAAGGTAGACGAGCCAAAACTAAACAGAAAAATGAAATTATAGGCTCAACATCTAAAATATATGCTCAAAAAGGAACTGGTAATGCTAGGCACGCAAGTAGAAAGGCACCAATATTTGTTGGAGGAGGTGTTGCCCATGGTCCAAAAGGAGCAAAAGCTTATAAAATTAGGAAATTAAATAAAAGTGAAAAAAAACAGAGTATTACTTCAATAATTACTGAAAAAAACAAAAATAGTGACCTCATTGTTTTTAATGATTTTACAAATGAAATAAATAAAACAAAAGAAATGAATAGTATATTATTAAAAAACAATCTTAAGAGTTGTATTTTTATTCTAGATAAAAATTCAATGAAAAACATTCAAAGATCGTTAAAAAATATTCCAAATGTAAAAACGACGGACATTAATCATTTTAGCGCATTTGATTTAATTAAATATAAAAAAATAATTTTTACCGAAACCTCAGTTAAGGAACTAGAAACGAGGTATAAATAATGTCTAAAGTCCACTTATACGATAGAATATTGTCTCCAATTGTTACGGAAAAATCTACAAATCTTTCAGAGTTTAATAAAATTGTTTTTAAAGTTCCAGATAGTGCTAATAAAATCAACATAAAAAAAAGTATAGAAAAAATTTTTAAAGTTAATGTTACAAAAATTAATATTATTAACAAGCAAAGTAGAATTAAACAAACACGAGGCAGGAAAGTAAAAATTCCTGGTTTTAAAAAAGCAATAATAACATTGAAAAAAGGGCAGAGTATTGATCTAACAACAGGTATTTAATTATGTCACTTAAAACATTCAAACCATATACAAAATCTACTAGAGGAACAGTATTAGTAGATAGAAAAAATCTTTGGAAAGGTAAACCATACAAGCCTTTAACATCCGCAAATTATTCATCAAAAGGTAGAAATAATTTAGGAAGAATTACATCAAGAAATCATGGTGGTGGTCATAAACACAAGTATAGAATTGTTGATTTTTATAGAAAAAAAATAGATATGATAGCCGAGGTAGAAAGAATAGAATACGATCCTAATAGATCTAGCTACATAATGTTAGTCAAATTCGAAGATGGTCAAAAATTTTATTATCTGGCTCCTAAAGATATCAAGGCGGGTGACAAAATTCAAAATGGAAGTAACTCAGAAATAAAAACAGGAAATTGTCTTCCATTAAAAGACATACCTGCAGGTATGGAAGTTCACAATGTCGAAATAAATCCTGGTGCAGGTGGAAAAATAGCTAGATCTGCCGGTTCCTCTGTAACAGTAACAGGTATTGATGGAAATTACACAATACTAAAATTATCATCGGGGGAAATAAGAAAAATAGATTCAAGATCTAATGCTACAATCGGCGTTCTATCAAACCCAGATCAAAAAAATATTAAAATAGGCAAAGCTGGTAGATCTAGATGGTTAGGAATACGACCGCATACTCGAGGTGTGGTTAAAAACCCAGTTGATCACCCACATGGTGGTGGTGAAGGAAAAAGCGCGGGAGGTAGACATCCAGTGTCTCCAACTGGTCAGTCCGCTAAAGGATTAAAAACTAGAGATAATAAAAGAACAGATAAATTTATTATCAGAAGAAGAAGAAAGAAGAGGTCATAATATATGTCAAGATCTGTATGGAAAGGTCCATTTGTTGAAGAAAGTTTAATTAAAAAAGTTGACAAACAAAAGACTGATCCGATTAAAAAACCAATTAAAACATGGTCTAGGAAATCAACCATAATACCAGACTTTGTTGGTATAAGTTTTTTAATATACAATGGTAAAAAATTCATACCAATTACTGTATCGGAAGACATGGTAGGACATAAATTTGGAGAATTTGCCCCAACCAGACAGTTTTTTGGTCACACACCAGCAGACAAAAAAGCAAAAGCTGAAGAAACCGCAAGCAAAACTGAACAGAAGAAATAAAATGAGTAAAAAAAAAAAAGATAACAAAAACAACAAAATGGTCAAATCAATTAATAAAAATGTTAGATCTAGTGTAAAAAAACTAAACCCTATATTAAAATCTATAGTCGGTAAAAATGTGAGTATTGCTATAAGGAATTTATCATTTTCTGAGAAAAGAATTTCTAAAGATATTAAAAAAACAATTAGCTCTGCAGTAGCTAATGCAGAAAATAACTTTCAGTACGATATAGACAAACTGATTGTAAAAGAAGCTTATTGTGGAAAACAAGTTATTATGAAAAGATTTAGAGCAAGAGCAAAAGGAAGAGCCGCTTCTATTATGAAGCCATATTCAAATTTAACAATTATTCTTGCAGAAAAATTAAAACCAAAGGTGAGTCATGGGACAAAAAGTTAATCCAGTAGGTTTAAGACTTGGAGTAAATAGAGGATGGGATTCTGTATGGTATGCCAAGAAAAAAGATTTTGGTAATTATTTAATCGAAGATTTTAAAATAAGAGAGTACATTAAAAATAATGTAATAAATTCTGGTGTATCAAAGGTAATGATAGAAAGAACTTCAAAAAAATGTTTTGTAACGATATATACCTCAAGACCAGGTTTTGTAATTGGTAAAAAGGGAACAGATATAGAGAAAATTAAAGGTAAATTATCTAAATTAACCATAAATGAAGTTGTTTTAAATATTAAGGAAGTTAAAAAACCTGAAACAAATGGTTACTTAGTTGCTGAAAATATTGCCCAACAACTAGTCAAAAGAGTTTCATATAGAAGAGCCATGAAAAGAGCAATGCAATCTGCAATAAGATTAGGAGCAAAAGGAATTAAAGTTTCAATAAGCGGAAGACTAGGAGGAAATGAAATTGCTAGAACAGAATGGCTAAGAGATGGCAGCATTCCTTCACATACACTTAGAGCAGATATAGACTATGCAGAAGCAGAGGCATTAACAACTTATGGAATTATAGGTATAAAAGTTTGGATTTATAAAGGTGAAATTTTTAGTAAAGAGTTTAATCAAGAAACTAATAAAAAATAAATTATGTTACAACCAACTAGAACAAAGTATAGAAAAGCACACAAAGGAAGAATACACGGAACTGCATCAAGATGTAATCTTATGAATTATGGTGCCTATGGTTTAAAAGCGATCGAACCTGATAGAGTGATATCAAAACAAATTGAAGCAGCAAGAGTTGCTCTAACAAGACATATGAAAAGGCAAGGAAGAGTATGGACAAGAATTTTTCCAAATATACCTGTATCAAAAAAACCTACTGAAGTTAGAATGGGTAAAGGAAAGGGATCACCTGAATTTTGGGCATGTAGAGTTAAACCAGGGAGAATACTTTTTGAAGTTGATGGAGTAACTGAAACTGTTGCGAAGGAAGCATTATATAAAGCATCAGCAAAATTACCAATTAAATGTAAAATTATTAAAAGATTATAATGAAAAAAAAAGAAATAAAAAAATTAACAAAAGCACAAGCTGAAAAAGATTTGGAAAAATTAAAAAAAGATCTTTTTAATTTTAGATTCCAAAAAATAAACAGCCAAATAAAGAATCCAGCTAAAATTAGCATTACTAAAAAAACAATAGCTAGATTAAAAACTATTATTGGAGCTAAAAATGCCTAAAAAAATATTAACAGGAGTAGTAGTGAGTGATAAAGCAGAAAAAACAATTAGTGTAATTGTAGAGAGAAAATTTCAACACCCTCTCTTAAAGAAAATTATTAAAAGTAAAAAAAAATACTGCGCGCATGATGAAAAAAATCAATATAAAATTGGTGACAAAGTAACAATTATTGAATGTAAACCATTTTCAAAAAGAAAAAAATTTGAGGTTTTTAAAAATAAATAATGATACAGGTACAAACAGAATTACTAGTTGCAGATAACACAGGCGCTAAAAAAATTGAATGTATTAAAGTTTTAGGCGGCTCCAAAAGAAGATACGCCAGCATCGGTGATGTAATTGTAGTAGCTATTAAAGAGGCTATACCTAAAGGTAAAGTAAAAAAAGGTTCAGTTCATAAGGCGGTAGTAGTAAGAGTTAAAAAAGGAATTCATAGAAACGACGGATCAAAAGTCAGATTTGATAACAATGCTGCTGTATTGACAGATGATAAAGGTGAACCAATTGGAACGAGAATTTTTGGACCTGTTACGCGTGAGTTAAGAAGTAGAGGGCAAATGAAAATTATATCTTTAGCACCGGAGGTACTTTAATTATGATTAAAAAAGGGTCAAAAGTTAAGGTGTTGGTTGGCAAAGATAAAAATAAAGATGGTGAAATTATCGAAATAGAGAGAAGCAACTTAAGAGCAAAAGTTAAAGGTATAAATATGGTTAAAAAACACGTAAAAACAACTAAAGAAAAAAAAGGGGGAATAGTTGATAAAGAAAACTTTATTCATTTGTCAAACCTCGTTTTAATAAATAACAAAGACACAAAGAAAGAAGCTAAAAACAAAAAATGATCCCAAGATTAAAAGAAAAAATAATTAAAGAAATAAGACCTAATTTAAAATCTAAATTTGGTTATAAAAACCTTTATATGGGTCCATCAATTGAAAAAGTGGTGATTAATATGGGACTTGGACTGGATGGAAACGATAATAAAATTCTTAAATCAAGCGAAGAAGATTTAGCTAAAATTGCAGGTCAAAAACCTGTGATCACAAAGTTTAAAAAATCAATTGCCAATTTTAAAACTAGAAAAAATACAAGTGCAGGAGTTAAAGTTACGTTGAGGAAAAACAAAATGTATGAATTTTTGGATAGACTTGTTAACATTGCTTTGCCAAGAATCAAAGATTTTAGAGGACTATCACCAGAGGGTTTTGACAAATATGGAAATTATACATTTGGTATTAAAGAGCATATAATTTTTCCAGAAGTAAATTTTGACAAAGTTGACAAAATAAGAGGATTAGACATAACTATTGTTATAAAGTCCTTAAAAAAAGAACACAGTTTTGAATTACTTAAAAATTTAAACTTCCCATTTAAAAATACAAAAGGAAATTGATATGGCAAAATTAAGCGCAATAAATAAAAACAATAAAAGAATTAAATTATCTAATAGATATTTTAATAAAAGAAAAAAACTTAAACAAATAATTATGAATAAAAAACTTCCATTAGAGGAAAGATTTAAAGCACAGCAAAAGTTATCAAAATTACCACGAAATTCAGCGAAAAGTAGAGTAATGAATAGATGTCAGATTACTGGACGTCCACACGGTGTTTATAGAAAGTTAAAAATATCAAGAATTGCACTGAGAAAACTTGGTTTAGAGGGCAAAATTCCTGGTATGGTAAAATCAAGTTGGTAGAAAGGAATAATTATGAGTTTAACTGATCCAATAGGTGATATGATAGCAAGAATAAAAAACGCGCAAGGTAGAAACCATAAAAAGGTTCAACTTCCTTCATCGAACTTTAAAGTTAAAATTTCAGATGTACTTAAAGAAGAAGGTTTTATCATTGATTATAAAATTGATGATAAAGAAAAGAAACCTGTTCTAGAACTATTTTTAAAATATAATTCTGGCAATCCAGTGATAAATTCAATTGAAAGAATATCTAAACCAGGAAGAAGAATTTTTTCTAGTGCTGAAAGTTTGCCAAAAATAAATAATGGTTTAGGAATTGCTATCATTTCAACTCCAAAAGGAGTAATGACTGATGTAGATGCAAGAAAACAAAAAATTGGTGGCGAAATAATTTGTAAGGTATTTTAATGTCTAAAATTGGAAAAACAAACATATCGATTCCTGATAAAGTAAAAGTAGCCATAAGTGGAAATAATGTAAATATTGAAGGTCCTCATGGAAAAAAAACTCTTAATTTAGATACCGATATGTTTGAATTAAATATTTCAGAAGATAAAAAATTTTCAATAAAACCAAAAAAAGTTAATGATGTTACAAAAAGACTTTGGGGCTTAAATAGAAGCCTAATAAATAATGCAATAATTGGCGCAGATGTAGGATTTACTAAAATATTAGAATTATCGGGAGTTGGTTATAGAGCTGCATTAAAAGGAAATAAGTTAAATCTTCAATTAGGCTTTAGCCATGATATTAACTTCGATATACCTGAAGGCATTAAAGTAATTGTAGAAAAACAAATCGTAATTAAAATTAGTGGCTTTGATAAACAAAAAGTTGGAGAAATCTGTTCTAAAATTAAATCTATAAGACCTCCAGAACCTTACAAAGGCAAGGGAATTAAAGAAAGAGGACAATATATTTTAAGAAAAGAAGGAAAGAAAAAATAATGAAATTAACAACACTACAAAGAAAGAAATATAGAATAAGAAATAAATTAAAAAAAGTTTCTGTGTCAGATAGATTTAGATTATCAGTAGCTAGATCAGCAAAAAATATTAGTGCACAAATTATAGATGATAACAAAAATACAACCTTAGTTTCAGCCTCATCAAATGAAAAAACAATAAAATCTTCAAAAAAAAAT
>MDSV01244162.1_pt1 | contig 19406 bp, 17 predicted proteins | sample 810851 | NCBI WGS metagenome assembly MDSV01 (sample SAMN05326640, study PRJNA326480) | marine metagenome | isolation source: seawater | place: Atlantic Ocean: North East | collected 2012 | reverse complement strand
GTCCGCGCTCGCCCGTTGTCGCCCGGCCGCGCGACCCGGCGACGAGGGCGACCCTCTGCGCTTGCTGGCGACGGGGGCGGTGTCGCTCCTCGGGGTGGGCGGATGGGTGTTTTCCCGCGAGCGCGAACCCGCGCACGCGCAGGCGTCGATACACTCGGTTCCCGAAGCGCTCGGGCTCTCCCCTCAGCCGGCGTCGGTGTTCGAGGCGGACGGCGCGGGGTTCTCGCTCCTGTCCCCCGAGTACAGGCGCAACGTGTTCTTCGTGTACGAGAAACGGTTGAGGGAACACTCCCCGCCGGAGAAGGTGTTTGAGTATTTTTCATCCGTCAAGAGCGCGGACGGGACGTTCATGACCTCGCTGGATCTCATGCGCGCGGCGGTGCCGGTCTTCCAGCCGGCAGACTCGACGCACATCCGAAGCGGCTCGCTGGGAGGCGAGAAGAAGGACGACGAAGACGAACACGCCTCCGGCGTGAGCTCGAACTTCTTCGACATGTTCGACACCGACGGCGACGGGCTGATATCGTTCCCCGAGTACCTCTTCTTCGTCACGCTGCTCTCGCTCACGGACGAGCAGTGCAAAGCGACGTTCCGCGAGTTCGACGTGGACAAAGGGGGATCGCTGTGCCGCGAAGAGTTCCTGCAGATGATGAAGCACATGCGGCTGTCCACGACGAAGGGACGCGCGTCGGGGTACAGAACCGGTCTGAAGACGGTGACGGACGTGAACGACTTGTCCGGCGGGCTGGTGCACCATCTCTTCGGGGACGGCCGCCGCGAACGCAAGCTGAGCCTAAAGGCGTTCGAGGCGTTCTTGACGAAGCTCAGGACGGAGATCGACTCGCTCGAATTCGAGCACTACGACTTCAAACGGCAGGGCTCGATCAGCGCGGAGGATTTCGGGTACAGCGTCGTGGCGGGCGCGAGCGTCCGGCAGTTGCAGCACTTCATCGACCGCGCCGCGAAGCTCGCGAGCAGCGAGGTCGGTCGATCCGGACGAAGGATCACAAAGGCGCAGTACATGGCGTTTTGCCAGCTCTTGAAACACGGCAACTCGCGGTTCGAGAATAAAATCAAGGAGCGCGTGGGCAAAGGCGGTCGCCTGACGCGCGACGTGTTTTTGAAACTCGCGAAGGAGTGCGGCGCACGGCTGAGCGAGACGATGATCGACGTCGTGTTTTTCGTGTTCGACGTGGACGGGGACGGCGAGCTCTCCCCGGTGGAGTTCCTGGACGTGGTGTCTCGATTTTAACAGTAGGTTCATCTGATATCATACACGTGAACGCGCGCGACGCCGCGCGCCCTGCGATGGCGCGATGTAAACATCACTTATCGGTCGCGAGCTTCACCACGAGACACGCCTTCGCGTTTTTGCCCTTCCCGATGTACCTGCCCGCCTCGTTGTACAGGGGGACGACCCTCGCGCCGGGCCGCAACATGCTCACGGGGCAGCTGTACTGCGCGAGGAAGTCGTCTTGGCTGACGGTGTCTTTGTCGTACACCGTGAAGAGCAACACCGCGAGCTCGGTCTCCGTCACCGGGAAGTCAAACGTCTCGTTGAAGTACGGCTGCGCCTTGGGCCCCACGCGCTGGTCCGTGAACGTGGCCGTGGTGCACGTCTTCGCGTCCGACGTGGTTCCGGTCACGGAGACTTTGACGTACGTGTCCGGCGCGCCCACGAGCTCCGCGTCCTTGAAATTGTCCCACCCAGAGCCGGCTACGACGGTCACGGACCACGTCCGTCGCGGCGACGACGGCGCTCCGCGCAGCGCCGGGTCCAACAGATACCTCGGCTTGCGCACGAACCCGGCGTTCCCGTTCGCGATGAACTTCCCGCGGTTGATCCACATCGGCTTGTCGTTCGCCTGGAAGTTCAGCGCGACCATCTGCGCGCCCACGGACCACGCCGGGGAGGGATCGTAGTTGTCGGACATGAACCTGTGCCCCGCGGGGTAACACCGCAACAAGTGCTTCTCCGTGAACGCGGTCACGACGGTCTTCTCCGTCTTCTTCACGCGGCTCAGCAGTTTCGCCTCTCCCCAGGAACACGAAAATCGCTTTTCGCCGGACATGGCCTCCTCGAACGTCTTGAACTTGGCGTTCTCGACGGTCACGAGAGACTTCAGGCGCGTCGCGACGTCGGTCTCGGGCTCGTCGGCGGCGTCGGCAGCCTCGGGCCCGTCGTCGCCTTCGTCGTCGTCGTCGTCGTCGTCGTCCGGGATCTCCTCCTCCGCCGCGGGGGTCTCGCTCGCCGCGCCCGCGCCCTTCTTCTTGTCCTGCTTGTGCTTTAGCTTGTCGCGGATGATCACGCGGCCGCGCAGGGAAGCCGGGGACGGCCAGACCGCCATGTTCCCGCTCGCCGGGACGGCGAGCTTGTCGCCGAGCTCCTCCTTCAGGATGTCCGCCATCTCGGCGCGCTTCGCGACGCTGCAGTGATTCTCCAGCGTGACGATGACGGGATACTCCGAGACCGTGTGCGCGTCCGCCTCGATCGCGGCGATCGCGGACCGGAACGAGATGGGCTTCGTGCGCGTCCCGCCGTGCTTGATGATGGGGCCGTCCTTCCCGCCGTCGTAGCAGTCGAGCTCGATGACGCGGCACCCGTGCAACAGCGCGCGCTTGATGGCGTCGGTGGACGAGTTGGACAAGAGCTGGTCCCCGGAGAGGTAGGTGTTGTGCGAGCTGTTGATGAAGTAGTGCGACATGGGCTCGTGCATCGCGGACTCGTCCACCACGGACTTCCCCACCACGAAGTTGTCCCGGGCGAGCACGAACGCGTCGAACGCGGCGGTCACGTCGTATTCATCCTCCAGCTCGTCGGGAGGGAGTTCGTGCTGCGCGTCGCGGAAAAAGCGCTCCAGCGATTGCTTCGTGATGACGCGTCTCTGCTCGTCGAAGTACCCTTTGAACACCTCCTCGGCGACGTCGAACTTAGGGTGGAACACGCGAGACACGGTCTGGAAGAAATCGTCCGTCTGCAGCGGGGAACGGAAGGGGGAAAGGCGTCAGCCTGAGTTTTCGTGCCGTCCGCTTGATCGGTGATGTAAGGTGTTGAACCCGATGGCGGGTCGAAGGCGATCGACGCGCGGGCGCGCTCAACGCACCTCTCGCTCGCGCATGCTGTCGAGGTGGAGGGATCCACCATCCGAGGGGGTGGAGAGGCAGGGCCCCATCTTTCTTGGAATCCACTGAACGTGCCGTCAGCTGTGAGGTGGATGAGGCCTTCGACTTCGATTGATCAGCGCAAACTTGTCTGTATTTCTTGAGACACCGGTGCAGTGCACGCGCCACCCATCTGCCCATCTCAGCCGGAATGATCTCAGCGGTCAGCGCCCACCGGCTGACCGGCTGACCGTGGCCCGAAGCTTTTTAGACGTTTGCTGACACTTCTCCGGCAGTTCGACCGCGCAAGCTGTCACCTTCGCGACGAGAAGATGACGCTCTCGCAAGAGGACATCACCGCGTGTAGAGAGGCGTTTGACAAGTTCGATAAGGATGGAAGCGGAACGGTACGTGTCGCGCGTGCTCGTCCCGCGACCGCGTCCCGATCCGCGCGGTGCGCGAGCCATTTTTGGTATCCGACGTGCCCTCTCCCTCGCCTTCTCGATTCCGCGGCTGACCCCGTCACGCCCCCCGCAGATTGACGCATCCGAGCTCAAGGCGACCTTGAACGCGATGGGCCAGAACCCGACGGAGGAGGAGATCTTCCAGATGATCTCTCAGGTTGACGACGACAACAGCGGCGAGATCGAGTTTGCGGAGTTCATGAAAGTGATCGAAAACCAAAAAGCGTCCGCCACCAAGGCGAGCGACGAGACGGACACCATCGAGGCGTTCGTGGCGCTCGGAGGCAACGCGGACAAAACAGGAGAAATCTCCACGGAAAAGCTGAGAGCGGTGGTGAAGGTGCGCGCGCGATGACCCGGCGCGGCGAATGACGCGTTACTCGTCCGCGCGCGCGAAAAAGGCATCTTCTCTTTTCTTTCCGTCGCTCACGCCGCCGCCGCCTTTCCCTCGCAGGATTTCGGACTCACCATCGACATCGACAAGTTGATTCGGGAGACGGACGCGGACGGGTCCGGGCAGGTGGATTACCCCGAGTTTAAGGCCATGATGGCGTGAATGGCGACGGCGTCGCGGCGAGCGGAAAGGCGCGCGGGTGTAAAAAGTTTATTGTGTACGACGCCAAAAGATCCTTCTTCTTTGTTGAGACCGACTCCTCCGCGAAACCCAGACGCACGCGTTCACTTCTTGGCGGGGGCGTCCATGGCAGCACCCGCGGCCAGACGCTCCTCGCGGCGCGCAATCTTGCGCTCGCGAGTCGCCTTGTTCTTGGTGCGGCGCGCCTCGAACTGGTCGGCGATGGACTTCTCGCGAGCCTTCTCCGCCTTGGTCCTGTGGATCGCCTCCATGAGCACGCGCTTGTTCTTGAACACGTTACCCTTGCACTTCAGGTACATCTCGTGGTACATGTGCTTGTCAATCTTCTTCGCCTCACGGTACTTCTTCAGCAGGCGACGGAGCACGCGGTGGCGGCGGAGCCAGAGCACCTTGGTGGGCAGGCGCGCCTCGCGCGTACCTCTGCGCTTACCGTAGCCGGTGTGGCGACCCTTCTGCTTCGCCGCGAGGTTGCGCAGGGTGCGCGCGCGCGAGTGGATCTTCTGGGGCTTGCGGATGACGAAACCGTCCTTCACGAGCTTGCGGATGTTCTGGCGCGAGTTGGCCATGCTGATCTCGCTGATCTGTGGGTTCGAAGCGCAGAGTGCGAGGAGGGACGAGCGCGGTGAGTCTCGGAGCCCGGGCGAGAGAAGCGAAGATGGGAAAGGAAAAACACGCGGACCGCGCGCGGTTCAAGCGCGCGAGCCCGTCATCGCGGAGGCGCGGTCCTCCGTCCACGCGCGCCTAACGTGTCCACACTCGATCGGCGACGACGCATAGGCGCAATCGGCACGGTGCGGACGTCGCCGCGTCGCCGCGGGACGTGGAACCGGCGCGGCTTGGAGGACATCCGCGCGCCTCAAAACCCTAGTTTGGATTTGGCGGGTGCGCCGGAAGCGGGCGACAAAGCGCGCGGCGAGTCAACGTACCTCATTGGGATCACACCAAATCTTGCGCTGCCCGCATCGGAGCACGCTAGCAGCGAGCCGCTTCTGGAGCTTGAGGCTAACCATGCTGCTTGTGCACGGGAGAAGAGGAGGAGTGCGGAGACGGCGAGATGCTCTTAACGTTTTTCGGTGGGTAGGTATCGAGTTTTATACTCGAGAAATAAAGGTGGGGTTTCACTAAAAAAATAGACCCAGGATCCGCCGTTAAACCGATTTCCTTTTTTTGCGTCATTGAACGATTTCGAAGCGAGTTCGGAAACTGGACAGTGACGTTTTGCGCGTTCGAAATGAATCGGAGACCCCAGACCTATCTCATTCCCCCCGCGCCGACCCCCGTGCGAGGTCACCCACCGCCACCATGGCCGATTCGGAAGAGAAGAAGAAGAAAATCGCGCCTCCCGCCCAGCCGGAGGCCCCCAAGCTGAAGCCGAAGATGTTCATCGCTCCGCTGCTCCTGCTGGGAAGCAAAAAGTTGGGCATCGACTATTCGGATCCCGCGACCCTGACGAACGTGCGCATGGCGTTCGCGCTGGCGATGGTGCTGTGCGTCTCATCGTGCGCGTTGATGTACGCCATCGTGAACCGGAAGAAGAAGAAACTCACGGAGGACAAGGTGGAGGTCACCACGAAGGACCCAATGGACGGCGGGAAGGAGAAGACGGAGACCCTGACGTTTTTCGAACACGATCTGCGTGAGGTGGGCAAGGCATTCACGAACCAGATCTTCGGGTTCGGCGTGGTCGGAGCGATGCACGTGTACATGAAGGTCAATCCCCCGCTGCTGCTGCAGACGGTGATGCTCCCGATGAATCTCATCGACATGCCCGTGTTCCAGTGCACGCTGCTCGGCAGAAAAGCCGAGGGCAAACTCGCGCGCCCGTGGAAACCGGAGGAGAAGCCCAACCCGTTCAGCGAGATGGCCAAGGCATTTAACCCCCCGGAGGAGGGAGAGGCGACGGCCGCGAAGAAGGAGGGGAAGAAGAAGAAGTGAGTCGATCGACGGGATGCACGTTTTTTCACGGGCGTTTTTCAGAGCCGGAGTAGCCGGTCGCGCGGCGACAGGAGGTTGAAGAGAAAAACAAGGGTTCACCTTCGTCGTCACGTACGTATTCGTGCGCGCGAGAGCCGCGGGAAAAAAATCTCCTCGACATGGTACACTTTTTGTACTACAGTTTATTAGTCGGATGGTTTTTTTTCGAGACTGAAAGCCTGTCTCGAACTCTCGAATTTTGATACCTTCTGACGACGATATGCTGCCGCTTCGGCCCATCGAAGACATAGTTTTAGCGCTCGCGCACGCGTGCAGCATTAGTCACCATGATCGAAGAGTCGGGCGTCTCCGACCCAGGACTCGGCACTGCCGGCTCTAAGATCTTCGTCGGAGGTCTCGACCGGAGCGTGGACGAAGGTACGACCCCGCCGCGCGCGCGGTCTCCTTTTTCCGGAGAGATCCACCACCCGATCGTCGGTTTCTCGCTAACGAGATGGACCCCGAGCGCACGCGCGGCGTCCCGCGTCCGCACGCGCGCCCCGCCGGTCGCGTCCGCCCGCCTCACGAGCCCCCCGCGAAGCCCATCGCTGACCCGTGTCCCCACCCCCGCTCCCGCCCCCAGGCGTCGTTCGCAACTTCTTCTCGCAGTTCGGCCCGGTCGTCGAGGTGCTCGTGATGCGCGACCCGCACAACCACCAGTCGCGCGGGTTCGGATTCATCACGTTTCAGCGCGAGGACTCCGCGGGCATCGTGTTGCAGAACCGGTACCACGACATGCTCGGCAAGCGCGTCGAGGTCAAGTCCGCGGTCCCGCGCGGCCAGGCGCCTCCCCCCCAGCGCGGCCCCCCGCGCTCGTCGCAGGGCTACGGCTACGGCCAGCCCCGCGGCGGCCACGGCCCGGGCGGCGCCGCCGGCGGGTACGGCTACGGCGGCGGCTACGGAAACGCGCCCGGGTACGCCGCCGGGAACGACAACCCTTGGGGATCGAACCCGGGGTTCAACGGCGGCGGCCCCGGCGGCCCCGGCGGCAACCTGCAGGGCCGACCCGGCATGTCCGCCGGCGGATACGGCGGCGACAAGCTCGGCGGCGCCGGCGCGGGCGCCGGCGACGCCGCGCACGGCTGGACCGAGCACACCGCTCCCGAGGGCTACGTGTATTACTACAACGCTCGTTCCGGGGTGAGCCAGTGGGAACGGCCGATGGAGCTGGACTTCCCCATGTCCTCGAACTAGACTAGTCGGGCGTAGTCGGGGCGTAGTCGGGGTGCGGTCCCTCCGTGAACGGAAAGGCTGCGCCCGCGAAAAGTAGCCGCTCCCGCGTAGGCATCTGTAGCTAGCGGCGAGACGAGAGCGCGCGCGCGCCGACGCGAAGGCACGCGAACGTGAATGCGACGCTCTCGAGATTGAAGGAAACGCCGCGGCGGCGCGCGGCGAACGCGTAGACCAGCCAAGTAGCGAGCATAGGCTCGCGCGGCGCCGCGGACGATGGTAGTTGGTAGTCAATCGACGTTTTACAATAAGAAAATGTGATCAAGTACGATCGTCCGCGAGGCGGTGGCGGCGGTGCGAGGCGCGCAGCGCGTCCAAGATCGAGCGTGTTTTTGAGAGAATCGAACGAAATTCACCGCACCTCGGTTCACCGCACCAGTCTGCGGACAGCCCGCGAAGCTCTTCGCAGTCAAACGCGCGCGCGCATCAGCCGCATCCTATTCGTCGACGCGTGCGTCGAGCCCACGTTTCGGTCGCGAGCGCACGCGGACGATGGCGAGATACGAGCAGCTCGTCGCTGACGACGAGATCGCAGCTCGTGGCGCGGCGCACGTCGACATCGTCGCTCAGCAGGAGCGGGCGAAGAAGCGTAAACTCTTCAGAGAGAAGATCGAACGACTTCTGTGGGTGTTGGTGTCTGCTTTCCTGGTGTGGTTCGGGGACGGCACGGGTAACCTCGGGCAGATCATGCTCCAGCGTGCCAACGACACGAGGTGAGCGTCTGAACAACTCGATCGGCACGAATTGAGACAGCTCCCAGCTTTTCGGTATTGTGGGCGTCGGCCCGTTTGTCCGCGAACGGCCCGCCGCCGCCGCCGCCGCCGCTGACCGTGGCCTTCCCTTTCACGAACGCTCGTCTCGCAGGCTCTGGTTCATCGTCGCGTTCGGGTCGTTGGCCGTGAACCTGTGCGTGCTCGCGTACTTGATCGCGCGTCACGACTTCCACAGGAGGGGCTCGAAGTGGGAAACGGAAGCCGCGTGGACGCTTCCCGTGTCGTCGCTCTTCGGCATCGCATCGTTTTGCGGGTTCGGCGTGTTGCTCTGGCCCGTCTACGGCTGGGGAACGCCCATCGTCGAGGCGGTGCTGTGCATGGGATTCCTTATGTTCACGTACTTCATGCCGAGCACGAGCATGCTGACGCACAAGCGCGACTGACGGAAAATGCGACGCCGTCGCGAGACGCTCCCCGCGCGGCGCGGAGGAGCGCGTCGTCCATCAGCGCTCCCGACGAATCGCGGCACGGTGCGCGGATAGCCGCCCTGCGAACGTCTTAAAACATGTATTACATCATCACCACGTGAATTCCCCGTTGGCTTTGCCGAAGAGCACGTCCTTGTCATTCAGAGTCATGACGCCTCCCTTCAGCGAACACTTCCACTTGTTCTTCGAGTGCGACACCTTATCGAACTGCGCGAGGATCAAGTTCCCGGTGCTCACGTCTACGCCTTGCGCGCCGTGCAAGGCGTCGTCGTCGTCGCTGTCGGAACTCAAAGTCTCGCCCTTCTCCGCCGGGGCCGCCTCGGCGGCGGGGCCGGGGTTTCCGCCGCCGCCGTCGAGTTTGTCAGCCTTCGCCGCGGCGTCGCCGTCGGCGGGCTCGGAGGGTTTCGGGTCCTGCTTCTCGACCTCGGGCGCGGCGGTCGCGTCTGCGCCGTCCATCTCCCCAAACTTTCGCTTGACTCCTGTCTGCTCGGCCGGCTCGGCCGGCTCGGCCGGCCCGGCCGGCGGAACGCGCGGCGCCGCCTGTTCGCCCTCCTCCTTCTTGGGTTCCACGCGGTTGGCATCCAGAGCCCCGCTGCTCATGAGCTTGTGCTCCCAGAGCTGCGCGCCGAGCGAGAGAAAAACGAAGGTCAGGAACGTTCGGGGACGCGTCTCAAGCGTGCGGAGCGCGCGGGCGTCGACATACCGTGGCCAGCGTCGCTAACGCTTTCTCATCGAGCTGCTCGGTGCTGAAGTCCGCCTGCGGGAGGAGCGACGATTTCGGGGTCAGCGAGGGTTGCGCGAAATGGACGCGCCAATGCGCGGGAGAGGCACGACGAGACGCACCCTGACGCCGTCGACCACGTTCCTGATCACGTGGAGGTACACCGACGCGATGTCCATCGGCCCGGATGTCCCGACCCCGAGGACAGAGAACGGAACCTCGCGCCCACGCGCCTTCGGATCTAGGAGGTGCGAGTGGGGGCGGAACGAAAGCGGCGCGCGAGAAAAAAAATTTTTGGCGGGGCGCCCGGGCGCGCGGGCGGCAACGTCGTCGGAAAAAAAACGCGTCGATCATCTTATTTGTCTACGCCTTTATGCGACGAGGACTCGCCGGAGGTATAAAAAGACGCCCCCATCCCTCCTCCCCGCCTACTCCGCCTCATCCTTCTTCTTCGGCTGCGCCCACGACGCGGTCATGCCCCCCGCGGCGGGCGCCGCCCAGGAGCCGAGCGGCGCGGCGGCGCGGTACCCCGCGTACTTCGCCGCGGCTCCGTATCCGGCGCCGGCGCCGGGCGCCGGCGCGCGCGCTCGCGCGTGCTCCTCCCGCGCCTTGGAGGCCTCCTGCTTCCTCTTCCTGGTCTGGAACTCGTGCGAGGGCTCGTACTTGGGCAGGTCCCCGGGTTTGCACGGCAGGGGCTCCTCCCAGAAGTAGTCCGAGTCCAGCGCGTCGCGCGCGGTGACCCGCTTCTCGGGGTCCAGCGTCAGGAAGCGCTCCACGAGGTGGCGCGCGCTCGGCGGCGCCCGGCGGAACACCTCCCGCACGCGCCGCGGGTACGCCTTTTTGTTCGGCAGGATGGTCTTCGCCCAGGGAAGCGCGTGGATCCCCGGCCAGTCCTCCGCGGAGGGCGTGCCGCACAGCTTGAAGATCAAGTCCAGCTGCTCGGTCTCGGACTTGCCCTGCGCGAAGAAAAAGGAGGGCGCGGAGACGAGAAGAAAGGAAGCGCGGTGAGTCGCGGGCGTCGTCGCGGGGACTCGCGCGGCGACTCGCGCCGCTCGGTTGAAACACGATCGCGCGCCGGATGAGACACGTACCTGCAGGATGGGCTTTCCCAGGAGCAGTTCCGCGAAGATGCACCCCGCGGACCACGTGTCCACGGCGGGGCCGTACGCCTGCGTTCCGAGAAGCAGCTCGGGCGGGCGGTACCAGAGCGTGATGACTCTGTTGGTCAGCGCGCGGGAGTTTTCGAGCGCGCACGAGCGCGCGAGCCCGAAGTCCGCGAGCTTTAGCACGCCGTTGTTGTCGATGAGCAGGTTCGCGCCCTTGATGTCGCGGTGCAGGATGTTATTCAGGTGGCAGTAGTTCAAGCCGGTCAAGAGCTGTTGCATGTAGCACTTTATTTGCGGGACCGAGAATTTGATGCCCTCGCGTCCCGCGAGGCCGGTCAGGTCGTGATCCATGTACTCGAACACCATGTAGATGCTGCTCTTGTTCTTCGACGTCACGATTTCTTTCATGTTGATCACGTTGTCGTGATTCAACGACTTCAGGATCTTGATCTCGCGTATGGCGGTGATGGGAAAGCCCTCGCGTTCGCCCTCCAGCTTCACCTTCTTCAACGCGACCAGGCTGGAATCGTCTCGGCTGCGAGCCATGAACACCTCACCGTACGTTCCCTCACCGACCTGCTCGATTTTCTCATACGCCTCTACCGACCGCGCGCTGTAAGACCGCATCGCTCCGATGCGTTCGAGGGGTAGCGGCACAGCCCCCCTTGAAGCGCCCACGCGCCCACGGAAATAAAGCTCCACCTGCGCAGAGCTTCAACCGGCTGTCCGCTCAGTGACGAGCCCAGTGATTTCGCGCCTCCGGTTTTTGCACTCGCGTCGGGTTCGGCGGGAATCACTGCACGGGCGGCAGCCCACATGTCGTACATCCCCTTGAGGGACGATAACCTCCACACCAGAGAGGTGTGGGAGGGTAACCTCGATGAGGAACTGGCGATCATCCGTGGCATAATCGAGGACTACCCATACGTGGCCATGGACACTGAATTTCCCGGGGTGGTGCGTCCCTCGATCCCAGCCGTCCCCGACTCCGCGAACGGCTAAGGAGGACTTCGCTGACCCAGATACCCCCGCGCTTCTCACCGCGACTCCGCAGGTTGCACGACCAGTGGGGAACTACAAGCTCCAGTCTGAATTTCAGTACCAGAGCCTGAGGTACGCGTGCCCCCCCCCCGTTTCCCGGTCTCTTCCCGCCCTCGCCGAGATCGAGGGCTGATCTTTTTCCCGAAATTCCGACTCGCCGCAGGTGCAACGTGGACATGCTGAAGCTGATTCAGCTGGGTTTGACGCTAACGGACGGGGAGGGCAACTTGCCCATGATCGGGAACCATTACTGTATGTGGCAGTTCAACTTCCGGGAGTTCAGCCTGAAGGAGGACATGTATGCGCAGGACTCCATCGCGTTGCTGAAACAATCCGGGATCGACTTCAAGGCGCACGAGGAGCGAGGGATCGACGTCCACCGCTTCGGCGAGCTGCTGATGGTCAGCGGTGTGGTGCTGAGCTCCAAGGTGAAGTGGGTCACGTTCCACAGCGGGTACGATTTCGGGTACCTGGTGAAGCTCCTGACGTGCCGGCCCCTGCCCGCGACGGAGGCGGAGTTCTTCCACATCCTCGGGCTGTATTTCCCAAACGTGTTCGACATGAAGTACATGATGAAATTCAAGGACGGGTACCACGGCGGGCTGAGCAAGCTCGCCGAGCAGCTGGACGTCGTGCGCATCGGTCCGCAGCACCAGGCGGGGAGCGACAGCCTGCTCACGGCGTGCACTTTTTTCAAACTCACGCAGACGCACTTCTCCGGAGAGCTCGACTTGAAAAAGTTTCGAGGCGTGTTGTACGGTCTCGGCGCAGACGCCGATGAGGCGTAGACGTTTGAAATTCGACTCTCTACCATAGGGCGTTTCGCGTGCGTCACAAACTTGTCGGTAAGTTTTTCTCACATCCCCCGCGCGGAACACGTCGCGCTCTACGCTCTTCCCTCTCCTCAGCTCGGAAGCTGCAGCTTCTCGTTTTTGTGCCAGGATTTCAAGTAGTAATAGAAAAAGTCACAGTACACGGCGGTCTGCACGACGCCGCTCACCCACACGATCCACTGCCTGTACCCTGGCTCGGTGAGGAACCGGTAGATCCAGTTCAGCAAGTACAGTGCTCTGTACCCGCCGAGCAAAAACACGTAGTTCCCTGTCAGGGTGTCGACGTTCTTCGTGCGCTGCAGCAGCACCAGCTGCGGCAGGATGGCCACCGCCTCGAGGTAGATGGAAAACGTCCACAGCACCTCGGTAAACGAAAACTCGTGGTTGATCAGCATCGCGAGCAACATGCTGGGCCCCACGAGAAACACCACGCGGAAGGTATCTTGTTCCGCGTCGTATGTCTGGCTCACCACCCTGTGCTTCCGCATGTACCAGATGATGCACCCCGAGGACCCGATGAAGATGAGTTTCATGCACGTGTTGTAAAGCGAGATGAAGCTGTACAGCAGATCCAGGTACCGGGTGACGAACACGAGCAGGTACAGCTCCTGGGTCTTCAGCGAGACGCCCGCGCAGGACTTGGTGGCGTTGATCTTCAGCAGTAACACCTGGAGTGAAAAAAGAAACGAGCGGGGACGAGCGGCGTCGTCAGCGTTTCGTTCGTCGCACGTCAGCGAGTAGGGATCGCGAAAACGTCGAACGCGCAGTTGGCACACGCACCAAGATGGAGCACAGGTGCGTCATGTCGCCGAAGAAGCGGAAGATGTTCATGGCGGCCGTATGTAAGCGCAGACGACGCGACGCGGGTTCCGATCTGGGGTGGTCGACGCGTCGACCTGGGCGTGCCGAGACGTCTCAGGCGCGTGTGAGAAGCTGTGCGGAGAAAAGACCCGTTGGTCTAAATAACTCGGCGCCGACCAACTCGATTTCCCATTTTTGGCCAGCAGGCCAGGATCGCATCGCGTCGAGTCACGAACCCTGAAAATCCGAATGTCGATTTTATTCCGCTGCTGCAATGTGCACATCTGCAGAACAGTCGCGGGGTCCCCCGATCGAGTCTTCGTGAAAGAACCCGCGATCCTCGCGCCCGCTCCTCAGAGTTGGTCGCGCAAGCACCCCTCGTGGAGAAGTAGAAATCTCTGTAACGTCATCATCATGAGACGTTTCTCTCGTGTCACCGGAAGCCTCTCCAGGCAGGCTCTTCGGTCCGCCACGACCGGGATTTCCCGGGCGGGGTTGGCCCGGAGCTTTCCTGAAGTGGGCCAGACGCAGCGCTCCATCGCGAGCCGTGTTATCAAACCGGAGGCCTCCTTCGCGCGCGGGTTCGCCGCCGCGGCGGCGGCGAACGCGGCCTCCAATGGCCGCGTGACCCAGGTGATCGGTGCCGTCGTCGACGTGCAGTTCGACGGCGAACTGCCCCCCATCATGTCCGCTCTCGAAGGTACGCGTCGAACGCCGGAGCGATCGAACCTCGGCTGTTGCGACCACCGCGCGCACGACTCTTCGAGAACGCCGCGTTTTCTGACCCATCCCACCCCGCTTCGTCACCGCAGTGGAGGGCCACGAGATCAGGCTCGTGCTCGAGGTCGCGCAGCACCTCGGCGAGAACACTGTCCGCGCGATTGCCATGGACACCACCGAAGGTCTCGTTCGCGGACAGGGCGTCGTCAACACGGGAAGCCCGATTCAGGTGCGTCTTGCGAATTGTTACGGCGTCGCTGAGCAGGTTCCCGCGAGCCCCATCCCCGGTGCCAGAAAACTGACCGAAACGCAAACCCTACCCTCCCTCCCGTTCCCTCCCATGCCAGATCCCCGTCGGTCGCGCGACCCTGGGACGTATCATGAACGTCATCGGTGAACCCATCGACGAATGCGGGCCCATCGGTACGTCTGGAGGCGCACACCCGGGCTTTCCGTGTTTTGTCACCGCTTCGCTTTTCGATCCCGTTCGCGACGGCGCGACTAACTTCTCCGCTCCCTTCCGGCTTTCCGCGCAGATACCCCTAACACCCTGGCGATTCACCGCGAGGCGCCTCCCTTCGTGGACCAGAGCACGGACATGGAGATGCTCGTGACCGGCATCAAGGTGCGTCCCGCGCAAACCCCGGAGCCCGCGGCAACCGACCACCTCCGGACGCGACGAACGAGCGACCGAGCGAAACGCGCGAGAAACGCGAGCGAGATATTTTTTCACTCGTCCACACACGCCTCGGCGCGCGGCGCGCGGCGCGCGCGCGGCGCGCTCGACCGCCGCCTCTCTCGCCGCTCGTCACTCGGGCGCGCGCGCGTCATCGCCGATGCGCGGCACGCCGCTGACTCTCTTCACGCGCGTGTTCTGATCACGAAATCATAAATCGCAGGTTGTGGACCTGCTCGCGCCCTACCAGAAGGGCGGCAAGATCGGCCTCTTCGGCGGCGCGGGCGTCGGCAAGACGGTGTTCATCATGGAGCTCATCAACAACATCGCCAAGGGCCACGGCGGTTTCTCCGTGTTCGCTGGCGTCGGCGAGCGCACGCGCGAGGGCAACGACTTGTACCACGAGATGATCGAGGGCGGCGTGATCAAGCTCGGCGCGCAGGCGGGCGACTCCAAGTGCACGCTGGTGTATGGGCAGATGAACGAGCCCCCCGGGGCGCGCGCGCGCGTCGGGCTCACCGGGCTCACCGTCGCCGAGTACTTCCGCGACTTCGAGGGGCAGGACGTGCTGCTCTTCGTGGACAACATCTTCCGCTTCACGCAGGCTAACTCCGAGGTGTCCGCGCTTCTCGGGCGCATCCCCTCCGCGGTGGGCTACCAGCCCACGCTGGCGACGGATCTCGGCGGGCTGCAGGAGCGCATCACCACCACGAACAAAGGCTCGATCACGTCGGTGCAGGCGATTTACGTGCCCGCCGACGATCTCACCGACCCCGCGCCCGCCACGACGTTCGCGCACCTCGACGCCACGACCGTGTTGTCGCGCGGCATCGCCGAGCTCGGCATCTACCCCGCGGTCGATCCGCTGGACTCCACCTCGCGCATGCTCTCGCCGCTCTCGCTCGGGGACGAGCACTACGCCGTCGCGCGCGGCGTGCAGAAGGTTTTGCAGGATTACAAAAACCTCCAGGACATCATCGCGATCCTCGGGATGGACGAGCTCTCTGAAGACGACAAGATGACCGTCTCTCGCGCGCGCAAGGTGCAGCGCTTCCTCTCGCAGCCCTTCACCGTCGCCGAGGTGTTCACCGGCATCCAAGGCAGGTACGTGGAGCTCAAGGACACCATCAGCGGTTTCAAGGGCCTGCTCGGCGGGACGTACGACGACCTGCCCGAGATGGCGTTTTACATGGTTGGTGACATCGACGAGGTCATGTCCAAGGCGGATGAGCTCGCGAAGCAGGTGGCGTGAGGGACGGTCCGGCGGCGCGCGGTCCTGTACGAACCAAAACCACTCGGTGTGCTCACACCACCATGTAGCTGCGAAATTTTGCAATTGTAATGCATACGAGAAGAAGTAACCTTCGCCTCTCGTCCGGCGCGTCCTTTCGGGAGCTGCGAAACGAAACGTCAAAAGCTCAAAACGTTTTCTTCGAACCGCCGATTTCTGTCGAGGAAGTTCAAACGCGCGTGCGCTTTGTGTGTGCCCAGTCACACGCGATCGCGCGGGCGTCTCACGCGCAGGGCATCCCGCGATGGTCGGGAGCGCCTCGTCCGAGTCCATCTCCCACCAGGTTCGTGTCGAAGTCCCGCGCGCGTCCCCCGAACCGCTCGAAGGCTGACCCGCGCCCCCCGCTCCTCGTCCCCAAACAGGAGGTCCACTTCCTGGCCGAAGATGAGCACTTGGACATCGTGCCCAACTTTTCCCTCCAAGGGCTGCACCTGCTCGGCGGCACGGTACGACCACGCGCGCTCCCTTTTCCGCGCGTCGCCTCGTTCGCGCGTGTCACTCCCCGCCACCTTCCGACCCCGACCCCTAACCCCCGCTGGTCCCCCGACGCGCACAGTACGGCCCGTTCCGCCCGCAGATGCGCACCAGCGTGCCGCTGTGGCTCGCCATGCTCCTGAAGAAACAGGGAAAGTGCTCCGTCGTCCCGCCGCGGTGGCTGGACGCGGCGACGCTGCGCTCGGTGATCGAGGCCGAGCGTGCGGAGGACGTGTTCCAGGGGCTACCGCACCACTATATCGAAATCGCCACGGACCTTTGCAAGCACGCGCGCGAGGACTTGGAGGACTGGAACGCGCTGTACGACCTGGTGGACACGATTCGGTCGGTGCGGCACAATAAGATTCAAGCCGGCTTGCGCGCGCTCGACGAGAACGCACTCAAGGGCGTGAAGTTGACCAACCTGAGCGCGATGGAGGTGTCCGTGATTCGACCGTTCATGTCCAACGCGCTGGATAACTTCCTGGAGGGGACGGCGGGCGCGGAGTGACGCGATAGCCTTGTTAAACAACTGCGACGCGTTCGAGTCGAAGCCGCGGCGAGTACTGTGACTGTCGTCAGCTCATTCTCGCAAAAAAGTCGTGCGAAAAAAAGCGAGCCGTTTGGGAAACGGCTCAGCCCCACTCTGAGTCGCGCGGCTCGACGTCTGCGCTCGAGAGCGCTCCGCGCTCTGGAACACGAGTCATGAGCGAAGAAATAGACAAGCACGTGCTGCGGAAGTATGAGATCCAGCAGAAGTTGGGGAAAGGGGTGAGCAACGCTCGAGTCGCTTGCCTTTCGCCCGTGTCGCGCATCGCGGATGTCGAAATCGTGCTGACCTCCTCCTCGCTCCGCGCAGGCGTACGGCATCGTCTGGAAAGCCGTCGATAAGAAAACGCGGGACACCGTCGCGCTGAAGAAGATCTTCGACGCGTTCCAGAACGCGACGGACGCGCAGGTACGCCCAGCGACGCGTTCGCGCTCGGCTCCCGGTGCCTTCCCCACGTCGCCTCCTGACGTTTCCCTCGTCGCCTTTTTCCCCGCGCAGCGCACGTTCCGCGAGATCATGTTCCTGCAGGAGGTGAACAACCACGAAAACATCATCCGGCTGCTGAACGTGCTGAAGGCGGAGAACGACCGGGACATCTATCTTATATTCGAGTACATGGAGACAGACCTGCACGCGGTGATTCGCGCCAACATCCTGGAGGAGATCCACAAGCAGTACATCATGTACCAGCTGTTCAAGTCGCTCAAGTTCATGCACAGCGCCGAGCTGCTTCACCGCGACGTGAAGCCCAGCAACCTGCTGCTGAACAGCGAGTGCCAGGTGAAAATCGCCGACTTCGGGCTCGCGCGCTCCGTCGCACAGCTGGAGGAGGACGAGGGCCCCGCGCCCATCCTCACGGACTACGTCGCGACGCGGTGGTACCGCGCGCCGGAGATCCTGCTCGGGTCCACCAAGTACACGTTCGGCGTCGACATGTGGTCGAGCGGGTGCATTCTGGGCGAGCTCCTGGGGGGCAAGCCCATCTTCCCCGGGACGTCCACGATGAACCAGCTGGACCGCATCATGGAGGTCACCGGGCGGCCGAGCGGGGAGGACGTGGACGCGATCCAGTCCCCGTTCGCGGCGACCATGCTGGAATCGCTCCCGCCGTCGCGGCGGCGAAGAATCGCGCACGTCTTCCCAAACGCCGACGAGCAAGCCGCGGACCTGCTGAGTAAACTGCTGGAGTTCAACCCGAACAAGCGGATAAGCGCGGAGGAGGCGCTGAGGCACCCGTACCTGGCGCAGTTCCACAACCCCGCGGACGAGCCCTCGTGCGACCACATCATCTCCATCCCCATCGACGACAACACCAAGTACACCATCCAGGAGTACCGCGAGAAACTGTACGGCGAGATCGTCAAGCGGAAGAAGGAGTTGCGGCGGCGCCTGCGCGAACGCGAAGCCGCGCGGGCGGCGCGGTGAGCGCGGGGCGCGACGCGAACGCGTTTGTGAGCGCTTTCGTCATAGAAACTCTACGATCCGCGCGTCTCCGGCGCGCACGCGCGCGCGCGCGTCGCGTGACACGCGATGACACTTCACCGCGCGGCGACCATCATCTCGAACATGGCGTCTTCCAGCGCGGCGGCGTCGGGCCGCGCGCCCGTCTTTCGCGCGGCGCGCCTCCGCGTCTTTTCGAAACTCGCCGCCGCGTCTCTGCACACCAGGACGTCCAGAGGCAGGCCCGGCGCCTCCGCCTCGCCGGTGAGTATGCCGTGGAACGCGCGCGCGCCCTTCTTCCCCGCCTTCGCCGCCGCCGCCGACACCACCTCCGCCTCGTGGATCCCGTCGAAACCGAGCGCCGTCGGGGCGAGCGACGCCGCCGGCGCGAGCGCGGCGGCGCCCGCGTCGCGGAGCGCCGCGCCCAGCCGGTCCAGCGCCGGCGCGCGCGTTTTTTTTTGCCGTTTCGGGTCCTCCGCGTCTTCGTCCAGGTCGAACGCCTCGCGCGTGAACGCGACGAGGTGCGTCGCGCGTCCGCCCACACGAAACGCGGTGCTTCGCGCGATCGCGTCCTCGACGGCGCGGCACGCGAGCGCGCCGCACAACGCGGCGGCGCCGTCGGCGTCCGGGAGCTCGTCGCCGTCGGCGCGACGGGAGGTATGCGCCGACAGGAGGTTTTCGTACAGCGCCGCGTCGGCGTCGGCGCCGTTTTCACGAAACTCGCGCGTCAAGGCGCGCGTCATGCTTCGCGTGAGCTCGCGCGCCCAGCCGTACCGCGCGGCGATGTACACAAACTGCGCGTGGAACACGCGGTCGCGCGGGTGCGCGCGGCGCGCCGCCTCGAAGACGGCTTCGGCCACGGCGCCCGGAGAGGCGCCGGCGGCGACGGCGGGCACGCCCAGCGCCTCGTTCCTGGCGCGCACGTCCGCGGCGTACTTGAGCTCGAGGCGGAAGTATACCTGCCACAGCACCTTGCTCTGCGCGCAGTTCCGCAGCCCGCGAAGCAGCAGGTGCCTCGCCGCGGAGATGTCGCCCTTGTGCTTGTACTCCCAGTTGGCGGCGAAGCACCACAGCCCGGCGCACGACGGGTTGAGCCGCAGGCCCTGCGACGTCACCTCCGAGAGGAGCCGGGCGTTGCCGTGCGAGAAACAGAACGTGGCGAAGTCCAGCCACAGCCCGACGTTCCC
>MDSV01219774.1_pt1 | contig 19408 bp, 18 predicted proteins | sample 810851 | NCBI WGS metagenome assembly MDSV01 (sample SAMN05326640, study PRJNA326480) | marine metagenome | isolation source: seawater | place: Atlantic Ocean: North East | collected 2012 | reverse complement strand
TTATTTGAGTCATTCTTTGATGCTTAAAATCACGAATTTGATCTCTTAAAATCATAAATTGCATCATATTTTCCATATGACTTAGCATCGTTAACTTCTCTTCAATCTTAGAGGCAATTTTTTTCTTTTCCCTTTTGCTATTGCTAACATCGCTCGCCAAATCTTCCATCAGCTTGGTCAATAAAGCATCATCGTAACGATTCAATAAATCTACGTCACTTTTCACTGAACTGGGAGAAATCATAAGTTTGTGCTCTTGAAGCAATTTTTTATTATCCGACATAATTTTGCTATATTTTTTAATATTATAGCATATATAATTGATTGTTATTATACTTCATCGCATAAAATACCCTTCCTAATATCTGCCATAAGTCGATTCATGTATGCAACATTATGAATAGTGGCCAGCTGAATATAAGCAGGCTCACTTGCTTTATAAAGGTGATGCATATAACTCTGAGTATAATGCTGGCAGGTATAACAGTCACACTCGCTATCAATAGGGACGTGAGCAGACTGATATTTTTTTGACTTAATTCTGATAGGCTCCTTATTGAGACGGTATAATACCCCATGCCTTGCCGCCTTCGTCGGATAGGCGCTATCAAAGGTGTCAATCCCGTGACGCACCCCCATTTGAATTGACCTAAGATCTCCAAGGCCCAACAGGTGCACAGGAAATTCAGGGGGCAGCTCACTCATCGTAGATTGCAAAACTTCTTCCAGCTCATTATGGTTTTTCCCGAGTGAACCTCCAATCGCAAAACCATCAAATGCCATATTTGTGAGCACCTTACAAGAGTGTTTTCTTAACTCATCATTCACACCTCCATGGATAACCGCATACATACTCTGCTGTCTTGGATCACTCAAGTGAGCATTCAATGAGCGCTGCTCCCATCGGTGTGTTCGGTCTAAAGATGCTTTTAGAGCAGTTAAATCCATATGGTAAGGAGGTAGCTCATCAAACGGAATAATAATATCTGCTCCGAATACTTTCTGAGCAGCAACAGAGGACTCTGGGGTGAGCTCGAATCGTGAGCCATCACGATAAGAGCGAAACACAACACCCTCTTCAGAGATTTTTATCACTTGGGATCCTGTTTTTTTTGTACCTTTACTTTTAAGCTCATCAGCAACTGACCCATATGCTAATGAAAACACCTGGAAGCCTCCTGAGTCTGTAATGATTGGGCCTTTTCTACCAATGAATTTATGCAAACCACCAGCAGATTCAATGACATCGATCCCTGGCTGAAGCATCAGGTGGTATGTATTACAAAACATAAGCTCCAAATCCTTTGAAACTTGCTGATTATTATCTAGTGCCTTTAATGTCCCATTCGTCCCAACAGCAACAAAACCTGGGGTATTAATAATTCCATGGGGGGTATGAATTTTACCGACGCGCGCCTTTGATCGCTTCGACTGATAAAGCGTTTCAAATTCTAGACTCATACAAATCGTTCATTAAATCTAAAAGACGATACAGCGCACTCATCACTGCAACAGAAAAGGTAAGAATCACCAGCTTGACCAAATAACTAAAAACGATGACGTGTATAACACTGGCCACAATTGAGGATAAAGCAAAGACAGAGAAAAAAACTGTATCAAGAAGCTGAGTAAAAGCAACGGAGAAAAAACATGCCAGACTTTGCGTATAGGTTAAGTTTCTAGCAAAACGATAAATGACAACGTCAAGCTGCTGAGTAAGCCAATAGCTCACCAAAGATACCAAACTGATGCGAAGTGTTGTATTGAAAACCGTCTCAAACGCAGTACCTGCCTGATCATAAACATTTGGAGTATAGAAAAACTGTAACTGTGTAAGTAGTGCAAAAAGTATCAGCACGCCAAAACTTATGTGGACATAGTTACGGGCAACCTGCTTACCATACATCTCCTGGACCATATTAAGAGTACAGGCAGCAGCAATAAAGTATGCGTCACTTGCTGTGACATGAAGCCCAAATAGATCAATTTGCTTCACAATAAACATATTGGCCATTATGACCATCAATGAGGTAAAAATGGCAGCGTAATTTTGATTATTATATGTTAGAAAGAAACCCACGCCAGTTAGCAAGGCACACTGTAATAATAATACCATTTCATTCATCTAAGACACCTCATTATCAATTTACATTGCCATATTCACCTAGTAACATCAAGCAAACACATAGGCTGCGGATTTACCTAGCGGAAATAACCAACTCTGGCATTCTTCTCATATGAGAAACGCAAAACAAATAGAGTATATAAAAATGTAACGCAATACATTAAGTAACTCGATCTTAATATTGGATCAAGCTGAGCATACCATTCAACAAAATGACTTACAGCAATGAGCCCCATTACCCGAGTCAAAATTGGTGAAACACTAAAATTATCGTTTAATAACTCAAATCCACATCGAACCAAATACAAGACACCTGAAATTATAATTAGATTTATCATTAACTATCTCTTTTTATTGGAAAAATATCACATTACTTCAGAAATAGCAATTCATTGCGCAGATCTTTTAGCTCATCACGGATTTGTGCAGCTTTCTCAAATTCAAGCTCTTTCGCTGCTTTGTGCATCATCTTCTCTTTTTGTTTTATCATCTTACCCAATTCTTTGGCGGGAAGATTTGATGGGCCGGATTCCTTCTCGACTCGCTTGCCTACATCAAGCAATTGCCCCACTGGTTTAACAATTGTTGTTGGCGTAATCCCATGTTTTTTATTGTATTCATCTTGAAGCTTTCTTCTGCGCTGGGTCTCCCCTATCGCCTCTTTCATCGCAGGACTCTCACTATACGCATATAATATTGCCCGACCAGACTGATTTCTAGCAGCACGACCAATGGTTTGAATCAGAGCTGATGTTGACCTTAAAAAACCTGCTTTATCCGCATCTAAAATTGCAACTAATGCCACTTCAGGCAAATCAAGACCTTCTCTTAATAGATTGACCCCGACTAACACATCAAAATTACCAAGGCGTAAATCTCTCAAAATTTCAACTCTTTCAACCGTATCAATGGATGAGTGCAGGTAACGCACTTTAATTGAATCTGCTGAGAAATATTCCGCAAGATCTTCTGCCATCTTTTTTGTCAGTGTACTGATTAGAACTCGGTGTTTCGTTTTCACCACCTCTCTAATTTCATGGATAACATCATCAACTTGTCTACGGGCATCTCTGACCTCAATCTTTGGATCAAGCAAACCGGTTGGCCTCACAACAAGCTCAACAATTTCTTCGGTCTTATTTTTTTCATATACGCCTGGTGTTGCGGACACATAGACTGTTTGAAGGTGCCTTGATTCAAACTCTTCAAACTTAAGGGGCCTATTATCCAGCGCTGAAGGCAATCGAAAGCCATAATCCACGAGGGTTCTTTTGCGTGACTGATCCCCGTTATACATTGCTTTAATTTGTGGAATTGTTACATGTGACTCGTCAATAAAAAGTAAAGTCGAATCAGGCATATAGTCAAAAAGTGTTGGTGGCGGCTGACCCGGCTCTCGCATTGCCAAATACCGTGAGTAATTCTCAACTCCCTGGCAATAGCCCAGCGCATTTATCATCTCCATATCATACATCGTCCGCTGATGAATTCTCGCTGCCTCAAGTAACTTATTATTCTCCTCAAAATTAGCTTTTACAATTTGCAACTCATCTTTTATCTGATCCACAATGGGCTGCATTTTTTCTTTTGGAGTGACATAGTGTGTTTTTGGATAAATTGTATAACGATTTAATATCTCACTGACCTCACCTGTAAGCGGATCAAAAATCTCAAGGCGCTCAATTTCATCATCAAATAGGTGTATACGTATCGCCTCTTTCGCACTTTCAGCAGGATAAACATCCACCATTTCTCCTCTGACTCTGAAATTGCCTCTCTCAAATGAAATTTCATTCCTGGCATATTGCATGGCAACGAGCTGCTTCTGAATTTGTGATAATGTCACCTGGTGGCCAACTGATAAATGAAGCACCATTGCTAAATATGACTCAGGGTCACCAAGTCCATATATTGCAGAAACAGTCGCCACAATAATTACATCTTCTCGCTCCAGTACGGACTTTGTTGCACTTAGCCGCATCTGTTCGATTTGTTCATTAATTGAGGCATCCTTTTCAATAAATGTATCCGAGGAGGGTACATATGCCTCAGGCTGGTAGTAATCATAATACGATACAAAGTACTCAACACGGTTTTTAGGAAACAACGCTGAGAATTCACTGTAAAGCTGAGCCGCCAATGTTTTGTTGTGCGCCATTATAAGTGCAGGACGATTCAACCTTGCTATCACATTTGCCATTGTAAATGTTTTACCAGAGCCAGTCACACCCAGTAATATTTGCTCACCTAAACCACTACTTAGACCTGCTGAAATTTTCTTTATAGCGCCTGGCTGGTCGCCACTTGGTTTGTAGTTTACATTTAGCTGAAATTTTGTATCGTTGGCAGCCAAAATATGTGGACCTTTTGATCATTGTGATTTATCATGCCACAATATATGCCAAATAGGAATCGGGAACGACTATGCAATTTTCAAAACGCGTTGGACGCATACAGCCCTCAGCAACACTGGAGGTTGTTCAAAAAGTAAACGAGCTGAGAGCAAAAGGTGAGACCATCATTTCACTTAGCGCCGGGGAGCCAAGTACCGACACCCTATTAAACATCAAAGCATCAGCAATTGAAGCAATCCACGAAGGCTTTACCCGCTATACATCTGTTGATGGATGTATGGAGCTGAAAGAAGCCATCATGAGGAAGTATGAGCGTGATAATGACCTACATTATACTCCTAACCAGATTATTGCATCTAACGGCGCCAAGCAGTCAATTGCCAACCTAATACTTGCTATGATTGATAAAGGCGATGAGGTCATAATTCCCTCACCTTACTGGGTATCCTATGTTGAGCTGGTTGCTTTAGCAGGTGGAACACCCGTCATCATTGAATCAGATATTGGCCACAGCTTTAAAATCACTGCAGAGCAAATTGAAAAAGCAATTACCCCGAAGACTAAGCTGTTTATATTTAATAATCCCTCAAACCCAACTGGCGCCTACTACCAATCTACTGAACTAAAGAGCATGGGTGAAGTGTTGATTAAAAATCCTCATGTTCATATTCTTAGTGATGATATTTATGAGCTATTGTTATGGGGACCAGAGCAGTATACCAATATCTTAAATGTTTGCCCTGACCTTATTGATCGAACTATCATCGTAAACGGCGTATCAAAAAGTTACTCAATGACTGGCTGGCGTCTTGGTTATGCACTTGGCCCTGCAGAAATAGTTAGAGAGATGAAAAAAATCCAATCTCAAACTACATCCTGCCCTTGTTCTATCTCGCAAGCAGCAGCAATAGAGGCGCTGGAAACACCACCACACAAGCTGAAAGAAAATATTGATCTTATGCACGAATTGCATGACTATACCTTCAAACGACTCAGAGCAATTGAGGGCATCGAAGTTGCGCCATCTCAAGGGACATTTTATATACTCCCGAAAGTGACTGAGATTATGAAACAGCTAGAAATAAAAACAGATATTGAGTTTTGCAACTATCTTCTTGAAAAAGCGGGTGTTGCAGTTGTTCCAGGCTCTGCCTTTGGCGCACCTGGTCACATTAGAATATCATTCTCTACAACACAAAATGATCTGACTAAAGCAATGAATAAAATTGAAGCTGCGCTAATGCTTGAAAAAAGCTATTGACCTAAAATCGATTTATCTATATTATCAATGCATGTTCCCCGGTAGCTCAGTTGGTAGAGCAGGTGACTGTTAATCACTTGGTCGGCGGTTCGAGTCCGTCCCGGGGAGCCACTAACAATCAAGCTTATTATGACACTTCAAATTGCAGCACTGTATCACTTTTGTCACATATCACGGCCGGAATCAGTTAAAGCTTGGCTACTTCCCTTCTGTACCGCAAATGATATTAAAGGCACCCTTCTCCTTGCTAAAGAAGGCATTAATGGCACTGTTTGTGGCCCTCAAGATGGAATTGCTGAACTAATACAATTAATTCAGACGAGGGTCATCAACGACTCATTAAGCTGGAAAAGTGCTTATCACCTTAATAATCCTTTTCGCAGAATGAAAGTTAAGCTAAAAAAAGAGATTGTAACGATTGGTCAGTGCCATGTTGACCCAACAAAAGTTGTAGGTGAATATGTTGAACCAGAGATGTGGAACAACATTCTGACTGATAAAGATATTACAGTAATAGATACCCGCAATGATTATGAAATCGCAATTGGTACTTTTAAGGATGCGGTAAGCCCTAATACGGAGAATTTTCGTGAATTCCCTGACTACGTCAAGTCACTACACAGCAAGAAAAAAACAAAAATTGCTATGTTTTGTACCGGAGGCATTCGCTGTGAAAAAGCATCTTCATTAATGCTACTGGAAGGATTTGAAACGGTATACCATCTTAAAGGCGGCATTCTTGCATATTTAGAGAAGGTTCCCCAAGCAGATAGTTTATGGGAAGGTGAGTGCTTTGTTTTTGATGAAAGAGTAAGCGTTGATCATCAACTGAAAAAAGGAAAATATAAGCAATGCTATGGCTGTAGAAGACCTATTAATGAGAAGGATATGAGCTCCCCATTTTACGTGAAAGGTGTCAGTTGTCCTTACTGTTATCACTCTACAACAACGAAGCAAAAAATGCGCTTTAAAGAAAGACAAAATCAGATTGATCTATCTAGTCAATAGTCCGGCTTTTTGTTGAAGTCAGCTCCTTTTCATTTTCCGCTGTATGTGCTTTTTTATTGCTAATTACAGGATCAAGTCCGCGTGATAATGTATTCTCGTCTTGAATACTGCTGGAATTATGCAATTCATTTTCATCAATCGCTTTTAATTTTGCTTGGTTGCTGCCATATTTGTATGCTGCAGCGAACATGATAACAACAGGAATCCCAATTGTTAGAGCGGCAAGTATCACAGGCGGAAATGCGGTCATCGCTGCAGGAATCATTGCAATAAGTAATGCTGGAATCCAATTTTGAATATATGCAATCATCCCAAGCGCAAACATACCCGAAGCAACACCCATTTTGAAAATAGCTTTTCCCCTTTCATGACCCAGATTAAGTTGATGGAGTATTTTATCTCTCACCTCATTAAACTTAGATTTGAATTTCTTTATATCAATCTGAATATTCAATATTTTGATCTTATCATCTGATGAGTTAGTTACCAACTTAAGTAACTTTGTTACACGATACAAGGTATAAGGGACAGATGACAACACCCCTAATACAAAACAAACCGATAAGAGCGAATTATATAAGTAAGGCCTCTCCTTGGCCGTGATTAGCTTTTTATTATTTTTCATAATTATTGTCTTTTTTATTATTATAGCACCCACTCCCAATATATGCGCAAATAGCACCCGAAATCGTGAGATATGTCTTACGTAACTTGATTTGTGATAAGCATAGGGAATTTAGGATATGAATTTATTGTTATTTGGAAAGGGGCGCACTCGATAGTAATTTTTCATGAAACAACTAAGCCTCATAGCTGTAAATGTTATATATAATAGAAGATAATGGGAGCATCAAATGATAGCTGACATCGAAGGTTTAGTTTCACTATCATAAACCTGATTATGCATCAATTTGAGCATCCAGATATCAAACGCCTTTGCAGGAATCTGTGCCACCTGAAACATTGGCTCAAGTCTTGCCCATTCCCAGCCTGCCTCAGTGATTTTGCCACTGTACTGTTCACGTACACTCTCAATCGCCTGTATTCTCATTTGTGGAAGTTTGTCATATAGCTCGTGATTTATAAAATTCAGCGCTCTACTGGATTTTTCATAGTCACTACCAGAAAAATTCTCATCTATCTCTGCATTTAAAATACTGATGCATTGATTTTCAAAGCTAACCCTCAAGTCGTTAAATAATCTGATTTTAAAGTAATAATTTTCGTTGCATTCACTATTGATGATATAACCTAAATACTCACGAATCTCCTCATCACCTTCGCATGGAGCCGCTTTACTTACTTTGATGAAATGAGAGAGATCTCCAGCATGTTTTCTCTTTGGCTGGATAGAGTAAAGAAATGCTTTGAAATAATTATTAGAATTTTCCTTCCAGCAATATAATATGTGGCCAAGAAAATCTATGTCACATTGAATATGCTCTGGAATACCTTTGAGCAAAGTGTCTAAAAAAATCGCTTTATTTCTTTTGATCATATTTTCAGCAAGAGTTTTCGATTGTTCAATATCTAAATTTTTACCATGCAAATCAAGGAAACTGCTAACCACCTGAGGATGGTAATCAAACGAATCAAGCAGCTCGAATGCTTTATCCATGCTACTATACTGTCCGGATATCATTATCCCAAATATTAATTCTTTTTTCATAGTTGAGGATTTCAAATGCTGGATTAATTGAGTACGAGAACTCTCTTCATCTTGAATGTAAAAACCAAACCCTCTCTGCCGGATATCATTTAGTTTATTAACAACCAAATGTAAATTTGAAACAGCGGCGTAATATATCAATCGATCAATCTTACTCTTTACATCTTGAGCCTTTTCCAGGGTGTCAATCACAACTCCTCTGCTTTCATGATCAGAACCACTGATACATACATGATTTAAAAATGAGATAACTTCAACCTCATCAAATGTGTCAATTAAGCGCTGAGTGTGGGTGAAAATCCTATCAATATCACTGACCAGTTTAAAATAAAACTGACATACCATTTCGTTTGATTTTTCATTTAGCACATAACTGAATAAATACTTAATGTTCATATAGTCGGCATTACTTATTAATAGTGAAAGCCATTGATCAAAATTTACGCTCGTCTCGGTAGAGCTGACCTTGTTGATAAAGTCTGATGAATTTACTGCATCAAATCTGAACTCACTCACTGGGGCCAAATCGGTCGAACCTCTTCCTAAATATTCAATCAAGTTGTCAACTGAACGCATTGATGTATCTCTTGTTTATATCTTTTATACTATCAGTTCAATATCACTCGCTAGAAGTACAGTACAATAAAAATGTATGTAGGATAGCACGAGAACGGGGTCAATTATTGCTAATTTTGCGCTTTTTCGATTATTTTCTTGACATTATCTTCAAATTTTTTGATAGAAGAGTAGCCCGAAAACGATCCAAGTAACTCACTCATGCCCGTATCTTTAAATATGAAAAAATAAGGTGTCGCATAAACTGGTTGCTTAACATTTTTATTCATCCACTGCACATCATCAAGATTATTAATTTGCTTAATCACTACGTCAAGCTGATCTTTCACAGAAAAATCCTTACTTTTCCAATCCTTCTCCCAGGCCTGGCAATGAAGACAGTCAGGATGAACAGCAACAACCATATACGGTTTTGCGGACACCAGTCCAGTCAGTAGCAAAATGGCCAGAAATAGTTTTCTCATGATAGTCCACCTAAAAGAATCATTCTAGAAGATGAACTCCTTAAGGTCAAATAACTAGAACAAATAGTCCTTTACGCCAGTCAACATCATCTCAGCAGCAATTGCAACAAGTAACAAACCCATAATCTTAGTCATCGTGCGAAGTCCAGCATCACCCAAAAGTGATCTAACCAATGGTCCAAAAAGAAATACGATACCAACAATACTCATTGCTACAAATATGACTCCCATCAACATAACAAATGGCATAAATCCACTTAAATGAGATGAATAGATAATAACTGTAGCGATAGTACCAGGACCTGCCACAAGCGGTATTGACAATGGAACAACAGCAATATCAGATTGTTCTTGAGGATCATCATGATGAGCTGGTGATCCCGCTCCCTGCATCATATGTAGACCTATAAGAAATACAATAGCACCACCACCTACGCGGAATGAAGATAGAGTGATCCCAAATAAATTTAATAAATCGTTACCCATAAATAGGATAACTGTTAATATTATAAATGAGACGAGTGCGGTTTTAACTGCCACTATGCGGGCTTTTTTTGCCGTCAATTCTTTTGTAAGTCCAAGAAATAATCCAAGATTACCAATAGGGTTTGACATCGCTAATATCGCGACTAAAAATTTCATTAAAAATGCTTGATCCATATTTGCCTCCTTGCTATAAATACTTATCAGTTAATATTATAGTTGAAGTTTTTCATTGTGCGCATTTTGTTCTCAATACTACTAATTTTAAATGTCTTTTCCATTGAATCTCCTGACCTCAATGCCGTTGTAACTGACAACAAAGGTAATGTAATAAAACAGATTGGCGCGCACTGGATTCAACCAGCCAGCTTATCAAAGTTTCTTCTTGCAAGTCGATTGACTAGCTCATTAAAGCTTGATGATATGTGGTGGCATGGCTTTTATGGCACGGCGCATCCTAAAAAAATTAATCAGCTTGACTACTATCTATATGATCCAATTGCTACTACTGATGAAATAAAGGCACATATCAAAAAACTCAAGAAAACTGGCTTATCTGAAATTACGCGGACACTGAGAATTCATCATCTTCATAACAACCACCATCAGATTGGCATCATGCGCCAAGAAGATTATGAGTGTTATACTGCTTACCCTCGTGATTATAATATCGACCAAAACTGCACAAAACACATAATAAAACCAGGGAAAACTAAATATGTTGAAACCAACGGCAATACATTACGTGTAAAATTTTTAAGCCGGCGTTATTGCCCATATCAAGGTGATTACCAACCGAGCGCTGTGGTTAACAAACCTGAATACTCTGTTTGGGTCAATCCTGATGAAAAAACACTAGAGATCTGCACTGACAACAAGCAAGATGTAAGCGTCCCTTTAAAAACAAAATTTAATAGCTCACAAGTGACGCAGTTGTTCAAACAATTACTTACCAATGAAGGAATAAAAACCAACAAAATCGTGACGGTTTTAGATACTGTTAAAAAGATCCCACCTATGCAAGGTATTACATCTGGTCATACGATCCAGCAAATAATAAAAAAAATGGTGAATCAATCAAATAACTATCTTGCTTACTGGCTGACTGTTCAAATTGATGACCCAACACCGTTCACGCAGTATCTGTCTGATGGATCAGGTCTCTCACGATACAATTGGATCGATATAAATGAAGTAGAAAACCAATACCGAAGAATCCTCCAAGAAAAACCGTGGATGAAGAAATTTCTGCCTGATGAGACCCACCCTCCACTCGAAGACTATCATTTTAATTTATCAGAAAATAGGAAGTTATTCCTAAAAACAGGGGCACTCGCACAAGTGAGAAATCTTGCCGGAGTCATTGAGCAAGATGGGCAGCCATTATACTATTTTGCAATCAGCTGCTTACACCCCATGGCAATGGAAGGAGCTTGCGCTGGGCCAATTCACGATTTTTTATCGCCCTACTTATGAGAGAATATTAAAAAATGAGATATGGAACGGCCACCTATAAAAGAGACTGGATCATCAACATCTGCTCTTGGCTGCACAATCACCTTACCGTCAATTGCCAGCCCAGTGGAACCGCCTCCATCAAGATTTAATGCGTTGACTATACCTTTGGATATTAACCAAGATGTGAGTTTAGCAAGTGACATCCCCTTAGGATAGACTCCGAAGGGCCAATGACCATTAAGACGCCACCATGTTTCACCGAAAGTATTATTTTCAACAACAACCAAAATAAGATGTCGATCTTTAGTTTGTGCAATCACAGTCCTAGCCAGAGGGAAGCGATAAAATTCAGACTGTCTTTTACTCATGACCATTTTCCCATTCTTAATAAGAAGTGGGACTCCCATAATAACATGCTTAATGTTTTTCCATTGTTCCTCATTTTGATCAGCTGGATTAAATATAACTGATAGTTTTTTTACCGGATGATGGCAACGACTTTCACCTCCTAACATTTGGCTTTGGAAACAATATTTCACCCCATGTGGCGGCTGATTATATGTCCATAATCTAGGCTTAGGACCAAACCAATTAAGCGACCTAACACGCCACTTTCCATTTTGATCATGCGCCCAGATTGTTGGGCTGATAACACCCCATATGAGATCAGAATCACTCCACCCAAAGGCGCCATGCGCTGAGGAGGACTGTGATAAAGGAACCTTGTCAACTTGCAAATAATACAATGGTCGATAGGAGTCCCCTTCAGAAACATAAAAGCTGCCATTGATAATAATATCATGAGGCTGATTTGAACTGATCTTTGAAAGTGTCATCCCTTTATTTTGGTTGATATGGACGTTTAACTGATCATACCGTAGCCCCAAATCAATCCAGTGAATACGATAATTACCATGACTAAAAACCTGGTAATCTGAACCAAAAATATTTACAAATAAAAACAATAAAAATAGCATATCTGTTTATCTGTTACCTAGTTCTTATGACAGCATATTTAATGAATTTATTCTATAATAATAGTAAATATAAGAAGAACAAAAATGAACAGCTGGAATTATAAAGTTAATTTTGAAAGCATTAACTCCACTTTACTCTCTAGAGACTTAACAATCTTTTCGACCCCTTCGCCGTTAACAAAAGATGATTTGTCTAAAATAATTGACAATCTTAGCGAAGAAATGAAAGACATCCTTAAGATCTATATTCCTAAAAGTGGCGAAGCTGTCACGGATATTAAAGCCTATATATTAAGTCAAGATGACGCTGATCTACCAAATCTTGCTCGGTTAATTGCCAAGTATGATAAGAGCCCCGCAAAGGAGCAAAAAGCCAATGAAAATGACATAGATTTCATAAAAAATCATGTGCTAAAAGATATTGTCCCCCCCATTAATCTGCCTAATAAATCCAAAGTTGTGATTGAATCACCCCTTATTATTTGTAATGGAGATATCATTGGGCTTATCCGAGAAGATAATCAGGTATCCATTATGCGGGAAGGGCAGCCCATAAGCATACCCATTACTGATTTTGAACATCTCGATAATCTGGATAAACTCATGCCCATTATCGGTATAGCCACAGAAGGAGAATTGAAAACACGTTATCGGTTTATGTCCATTATTAAAGACTACAAGCTATTTCAAGATGAATTTTTCAAAAAGTACGAACCATTACCCGAGCGAGAAGAAAAGCTGACAGGTGAGGATGGCAAAGGAAGATATTATGTCCCAAGCGAAGAAGAACTATCAAATTACAATAACCATGGTGAGCTCTACGCAGGCAATCCCGAATCGGACTTTATACGATCTGTTAACTCAAGAGCTGGAAATTTCCCCAGCAACGGTCTCAATAGTGAGGCAGTTTTGAAAATCGCAGGTAAATACAAATTACTGGAATCAGGTAAAGAAATAAAAATAGAAAGCCTTGCAAGGAAAATTTTTGATTTAGATAACCCTTCTACTCCAGTAAATATAGCGTTTGAGGAATTTTTAGAATGCTTAAACATTACAGAAGACCAAAAAACATCAATTTTAAAAGGCGGTAATGCCCCGCAGAGCCTAGGCAGTGTCCCGATTGCATATCTAAATGAATCATTTAAGTGTATTGATCTCAACATGCTCTCATCCAACGTAGACTATTTCTATGAGAACACATCAGATGAATACAAAGTGACAATCAACACGAATCTACCCATATTAGCAAAAGGAATATTTATAACAATGGAGAACGGCAGCCTCGAACTCCTGGAGCTATCTGAGGGGATGGAAAAATTGAGTGAACTCACCGATTCGTTAGTGGCAAGTAAGGGGACTCGAGTGATTGACAAAAATAACATGGTCACAACACCTGAGTGCAGCGTATCCATAAACCAGAAATTGCACGATTATCTTTCAGAACTTAACACAGTTGTCGACGAATTAAACACTTGTAAATTGAACAATGCTAATTATGACGAATTTATAAACAAATATTCAGTTAATGATGAGCAAACTGCTATTCTGTCAATCTTAATGTTCAGGAATATTAATTTTGATCGGGAAATGCCTCGATCGGTTATAATGGCCAACTTACCCTCGAATATGCTCCAATCAATAGCAAAAGCAGATCTGATGCCCGAGTGGTTTAATAATAATATGTATCCTCACTCAGAATCACTGAGACTGCTGGTAAAACAATGCTCTGACACACCAGCAATTTATGAAGATTCAACCTATGACGAATTTCCAGAGCTCCTCAGAGAGGACTTGCGCTCTGAAAATTTAAATCAGTCTGTCGTTGAGATATTTACCGATAAATTTCGACCCGAACTGAAATCCTTTCAATTAAGAAATCGCTACGATGCTACGCGTGAAGAGAAAATATTAGAATTAATTGCAGCCTCGAATGTAAAAAAATTTTTCAGGTCTTTATCTAATGAACATCAAACAGAACTTGCACAAAGTATAAGCAAACAACTGAGGCCAAATGTCTTTGTCGCTTTTATTCTAGGTGTCGGAGCTCTACTTAAAGGGATTGCTTCCATCGTCAATTTGTACGCAAAAAAACCCAAAGAAGATACTCCTAACACTAAATTTTCAGATATAACCCCAGAGGCTCCGTCAAGTGACCAATTTAATAAACCACCTGTTGAAAAAGAAGTGACTCCTTCTCAAGGAAAAGATACTAAAAATGTAAAAGGGAGATCGATTAAGTAACCCAATGGCCTGCTTTCACCCGTGACAAATACAATATTGCCTCAGGCGCAATCATTGTTTGATGAAATCTAGCGAGCTTTTCAAGGTCTTTTTCTTTAATTAAATGTGCCCACATATAACTCATCAAAGCAGTTGCCATCAACCTTAAAAAGTCACTTGAGGAAGCAGCTGCCAGCTCAGGATCAGACAGACCATTTTTTGCAAGCCAAGTCAGTGCGGCCTCAATTTGTTCTGCATGAGTGTCCAAAACTAATTTGGTCTGCTCATCAGCTGAGGGAAACTCTCTTAACATCGTGATAATTCTTCGAATAGTCGCACCAGCATCTTTCATCATTTTCCTTCCAACAAGGTCCAGTGCCTGAATTCCATTTGTTCCCTCATATATCATCGTAATCCTTACATCTCTTAAATACTGCTCAATAGCACCGTCTTTTGTATAGCCAATCCCACCTAGTACTTGGAGTGACTCCGATACCAATTCGGTTGATCGTTCAGTACAAAAGCTCTTAATGATCGGAGTAAGATGCCCAAGGAGATGCTCATCCCCTTTTTCTTGAACTATTCCGACATAAGCGACTAATGCACGCATTGCTATTATCTGACACTCAACAGTCATTAACATTCTTCTCACATCAGGATGAACAATAATGCGATCTGCAGGAAAATCCATTTCTCTTCGATTGGGATTGATTGCTCTAGATTGCCTACGGTCATTGGCAAACTGTTTTGCAGTTTGAAATGCTATTTCAGCAACACCAATCCCTTGAACTCCAACTGCTAAACGGGCAGCATTCATCATATGAAACATTAATTTAAGCCCCTGGTGAGGCTCTCCAATTAAATACCCAATCGAATTATCATAATTCATAAAGCAAGTCGGTGAGGCATGTGACCCCATCTTATGCTCAAGCCCTTGACAGGTTACCTTATTTTCTTTTCCATCTTCCAAAAATTTTGGCACCAAAAACAAGCTGATGCCTTTGACCCCCTCAGGCGCATCAGGCAATCTGGCTAACACCAAATGAATTATATTCTCAGTGAGATTATGCTCACCAAAGCTGATCCATATTTTATCACCGGTAACGATATATTTATCATCTTTCTTATATGCTTTAGTTCTTATCATACCAAGGTCAGTTCCGCATTGTGACTCCGTCAAACACATTGTCCCTGAATACTTCCCGCTGACCATTTTAGGAAGGTATGTTGCTTTGAGATAATCATCCCCAAAGGCCTGAATCGTAGAAACAGCACCTGAGGTTAGTAGTGAGCATGTTGATAATGATAAATTACCTGAGGAGAGCATCTCCATCATCATATTGACCAATATTGGGGGCGCATCAAGACCTCCCCACTGTGCTGGCATACCGATAGAATAAGTACCATTATCTATCATCTGAGAGTATACAGACTTAAACTCATTAGGAAGATTCACCTGTTGATTTTTATACTCCAGGCCAACTTCATCTCCTATCTGATTTGTTGGAAACAAGTTTTTTTCAACCCACCCGCCAGCTGTTTCTAAAAGTGAGCGGACTGTGTCTTGATCATATACGTCATTTTTATAATCCAATGTAGATAAAATTTGCTCAAATTGTTTTGTAGGTGCCTGATAATATCTCATAAGCATTCCACTGATTATTCTAATACCTCTACTATTATTATAACATGTAAAAGGTAATTATTGTGGGGTAACACCTTTGAGTATTTCAGAAGTAGACAAAAAAATTCGCGAAGTAATTGGAACAATAAAAAAAGCAATCTATCCAGAGTTAAACATTCCCAAGGACCATGAGAATGATCCTATCAACTACCGAATTATTCGAATCAAAGACCTGCTAAACGAGATTGATGAGAAGTCAGAGGCATTATCAGCGACCTTGTCAAATGTTAAAACCAATTTAGGCGCACTTCTAGAAGAGCTCAACCCCCCAACTGAGCCTCTAACTATCTCAGATGAATCTTCTACGAAAGAACCTGATGCGGAAAGTGAGCCTGAAAAACCAAAGACAAAGAAATCACAAAAGAAGCCAACAGAAAAGACAACAAAAAAAGAATCAAAAAAATAATTATCAATACCCAGCAAAAGTGATATATTGATCGAAAGAAATGGGTATTCACTATGAGCAAATTCCGAATTGAGAAAGACAGTATTGGCGAAATCGAAGTGCCAAACGACGCCTTATGGGGCGCACAAACACAGCGATCACTCAAAAACTTTGCCATCGGTGACCAAGTTTTCCCAATCTCTTTTATCCACGCATATATTATATTAAAAGCGGCAGCAGCTAAGACAAATTATCAATTAGGGGCGATCGAAAAAGCAGAAAGCGACCTGATTGAACAAGCATGTGAAAAACTTCTTACTGGCGCACATGATGACCAGTTTCCACTCAAAATATGGCAAACCGGCAGTGGCACCCAAACCAACATGAATGTAAATGAAGTAATTGCCAATTTAGCCAGTGAAATTGGCGGGGGTAAACGTGGTGAAAAGAAACCGGTTCATCCCAATGACCATGTCAATTGCTCACAATCTTCTAATGATTCATTTCCAACTGCTATGCATATAGCTACTGCTCAAACAGTTGTGCATCAACTACTCCCTGCCCTGTCTATTTTAAAGAAATCGCTTGACAAAAAATCCGAGGAGTTTAAAGACCTTGTGAAAATAGGACGTACCCATCTACAAGATGCAGTTCCACTAACACTGGGCGATGTGTTTTCTGGATATACCCAACTTGTCTCCGATCATATTAGTGATGTTCATCAAGTTTTAGAAAGAGTCTTTGAGCTGCCAATTGGCGGAACTGCTGTTGGAACAGGCTTAAATGCCCCAAAGGGTTTTGACTCTCGTGTTGTTGATGAAATTTCGATAAGAGCCAAGCTACCATTTACAGTAACACCCAATAAATTTGCCGGTTTGAGCGCACATATGCCACTTTGCGCCCTATCAGGTGTTCTTGCTAATACTGCTGCGAGTATGCATAAAATTGCCAATGACATTCGTTTGCTTGGATCTGGCCCAAGATGCGGCCTGGGAGAAATCATACTTCCAGCAAATGAGCCTGGATCATCAATCATGCCAGGAAAAGTAAATCCAACCCAAGCTGAAGCTGTCACAATGGTTGCAATGCACGTACAGGGAGCACATCAGGCAGTGATCAATGGCTCAACACACGGTCATCTCGAATTAAATGTATATAAGCCATTGATAATATATAATATCCTCACAAGCATTGCCATTATTTCTGATGCAGCCCGGTCATTCAGTAAAAATTGCATTAGCGGCATTACTGCCAATCATACACGAATCAGCGCGTATCTTGATAACTCATTGATGTTAGTCACTGCTCTCAATCCAGTTATCGGATATGATAATGCTGCAAAAATAGCTAAATATGCTTATGAGAACCATCTGTCTCTTAAAGAGTCCGCTGTTAAGCTGGATATAATGAGTGCAGATGCATTTGACAAAGCAATTGATACCCAGCAAATGGCTCGGCCACACCCTGTCGAGGAAGAAGATGATTAAGCTACCAAAATAAATTCCCCGCCAACCTCGAAATGGTAAAATGCGCTAGCAGGAGACGCAAACTCAAGGGTGATATGTGTTCCCTTAGGAACAGTCACAATTTTTTCGCTATAGGGCGTCATATAGTTTTTACCTATTATCCTCAGGCCCTTATCAAGAAATACTAAATCCAATGGAATAGGCACATTTCGCATCCAAAAAGATCGAGCTTGGGTATCAAACGCAAGTGCATTATTAATAGGCCACTTTCTTACACCCATTAGCCCTAGACGTTTATCAAGTAGATTACGAGTACTGTAAATATGTATTTTATTATTCTTATACATAATATCAAACTGAGGAAAAGACTGAAAATCGTTGATGTGCTTGTAAGGCTGAACAATAAATGGTAATGAAAGCAAGGTGGCTATACTGAGATAGTTCACAACATCAAGACCGAAAACTCTCTTCCCTCATTAAGTAGAATCATATATGTCTTTAACATTGCTCTTAGGGACATAATATCAGATCCAATCTTATATTGCTCTAATGGCCACTTCAGCAATGCATTAAGCTCTGAGATTGACTTAGCGTCAGATGCTATTAATAGCGTTTTTATATCCCCCATCTTACTTTTAATAAACGAGGCATCAATGGACTTACTATCGATCTGGTAAATTTTATCCATTACAATCAGCAAAGGAAACTTGTATACGTTATCATTAAATATGATACTCTCACTATCAACATATCTAAGTGCAGCATTTAAGTTATCAAACTGATCAACTTGCATTGGAATTCACCTACCTAAAAATGAATATTAGCAGCATTTATTGAGCCGAGCAATATGCTGATCTTTTATTTAAGTAGGCCCAATTGCTTACCCTGCCCCTCAAACTCTTTTTCCCATTGATCTAATGGTGAATACGCATAGGAATCCCACTGACGCTCATCAACTGCTTCTTTGGCTAGCTCTGTGCAGTTTTTGAATTGATGAGATGTTGAAATTGTATCAAAGAAGCGGATAGATGATTTTTCAAAGTAACCGGAAACAATTCCCATGTATGATTCAATAACACCTTCTTCAAACCCCTGGATATTAATATTATTGTATACTTTTTCTGATTCAACTGCATCTGATGAAGCATCAATCGCTCTAACGTTATTTATCACGTCCTTGTAGCTAATAAATTGATCTTGCAGGTTGTTCTCAAGTATTGCTTTATATTGAACACCTCTAAGTTTATAAAATATGGTCCTTACCCATCTTTTAAACAC
>MDSV01187241.1_pt1 | contig 19409 bp, 22 predicted proteins | sample 810851 | NCBI WGS metagenome assembly MDSV01 (sample SAMN05326640, study PRJNA326480) | marine metagenome | isolation source: seawater | place: Atlantic Ocean: North East | collected 2012 | reverse complement strand
CAGATTTTTCCGTCTCTTTTATCGTAAGGTATCATTTGATTTATTTTTTAGAAAAAATATCTTTGTATATATAATATGTCAATATAACTTACCATTATGCATGAACTTTTATATTTAAAAGATGAACAGATAAAAGAATTTATTGAAAAAATCTTTATTGCTTACCGAGAATCGTTCTCTGACTCAAAATCTACTCTAGATAAACACTCAATTGGATTGGCTCACCACAAAGTCATCCATCTCTTATCAATTTATAATGGTATAACTATTGCTGATTTATTAAAAAAATTAAAAATTACAAAACAAAGTTTAAATCGAGTACTTAAAGATCTACTAAAAAATAAAAATATTTACTTTGAAAAAGGAAAAAAAGATACAAGACTTAAGCACATTTATTTAAGTGATGATGGAAAAAAATTATTTAATGAAATATTTTTGGCTCAAAAAAAAAGAATATATAAAGCTTTATTAAATTCAAGTTCTGAAGAAGTTTTACATTTTGATAATGTTATAAAAAAAATAATTAATGGAAAAATTTAAAGCACATATTTTAGTTGTTGATGATGATAATAGAATTAGGGAATTAGTTAAACAATACCTTAATGAAAATAACTACCTAGTAACAACATCAAGCAGTGCGGAAGATGCTAAAGAAAAAATAAAAATAATTAAATTTGATATTATTGTTCTTGATATAATGATGCCAGGACAAAGTGGCTTAGACTTTACTAATGAAAATAAAAAAACAATTAATACTCCAATACTTTTGTTGACTGCCAAAGGTGAAACTTCAGAAAGAATAGAGGGTTTAGAAGCTGGAGCAGATGATTATTTGGGAAAACCCTTTGAGCCTAAAGAATTAGTTTTAAGAATTCAAAATATATTAAATAAAACACTAAATAAAAAACAAAAAAGAGTAATAAATTTTAGCAATATAAATATTGATTTAAATAAATTATTAATAATAAAAAATAATAAAGAATTTAAAATTAATAATACCGAAAAAATAATACTTGAAAAAATGATTGAGTCACCTGGAGAAGTATTTCGAAGGGAAGAAATTGGAAAGCTAATCAATCTTCACAAAGAAAGATCTATTGATGTTATTATAACCAGATTAAGAAAAAAAATTGAAGATGATCCCAAAAATCCAAAATTTTTACAAACAATAAGAGGAACGGGTTATGTTTTATGGATTGAGTAGAATTTTTAAAAAAATTTTACCTAAACAATTGTTTTATAGAGCTCTATTAATTGTAGCTGCACCAATTATTATTTTGCAACTTACTATTTCAATTGTTTTTTTTGATAGTTTATGGATAAAAACAAATAAAGGAATGACAAGAGCATTAGTGGGAGAAATTAGAACTTTTATAAATGCTTATACAAATGAAGAATATAATAAAGAATTATTAATCACATTATTTCAAGAAAATCTTGACTTTAATGTTAGCTATGAGGCTTCAAAGGTTTTTCCAAAAACAAAACATGAAAGATGGTTTAGCCCAATAGACAGAACACTTCGTAGAGAGCTTAAATCCAAAATACCAATTTACTGGTTTGACACAACATCTTATAAAGATTTAATTGATCTAAAAATTAAATATGGAGATGGCTATTTTCAATTTTATGTTCCATTAGAAAGAGTTACAAGCAGTTCGGCTAGATTGTTTGCTTTATGGATTACCTTGCCAGCTTTTTTATTAATCATAATAGCAATTATTTTTTTAAAAAATCAAACAAGACCTATAATTAATTTGGCAAAAGCCTCCGAAAAATTTGGTAAAGGTGAAGATATCGAAGAATTTAGGCCTTCAGGTGCATTGGAGATTAGACAGGCAGGGTATGAATTTGATAAAATGAGAAAAAGAATTGTGAGACATCTGAATCAAAGATCAGAAATGTTATCTGGAATAAGCCATGATCTTAGAACTCCATTAACGAGAATCAAATTACAACTGGCATTTATAAAAGACCAGAATATTTCAAAAAAATTATCAGAGGATGTCTCTGAAATGGAAAAAATGCTTAATGAATATTTACAATTTGCTAGCTCAGGATCCATTGAAAAAACTGAAACTTTTAATATTTCTGATCTTCTTGAAAAAATAATATTAAAATATGAAACGAAAAAAATATCTATAGATATACCAAAAAGAATTTATTTTGATGGAAGAAAAAACTTAATACAAAGATGTATTAACAATTTAATTGATAACTCTATAAAATATAGTCAAAGTATTTCTGTTAGCCTAAATAAATCTAATAATAATATTTTAATAATCATTGACGATGATGGTCCCGGTATACCTGAGAATGAAAGAGAAAATGTATTTAAGCCCTTTTATAAAATAAATAAAAGCAGAGGAGATTCTAAATCAAGTGTTGGATTAGGGCTTTCAATAGCTTCTGACATTGTCAGATCTCATGGAGGAAATATTAAGCTAGAAACTTCACCAAAAAATGGACTGAGAACTAAGATTTTTTTACCTTTTTAATCTTTTTTTTTAACTTTTGACTCTCTAATTTTTTAACTTTTAGTTCAAGTTTTTCTATTCTTTTAATTAGAACTTCTGTTTCTTCCTTGCTCGTTAGTTTCATTTTAAAAATTACTTCATCTCTTTTAGATCTTAAAATATTAAGAATTTCTGAACTTAAATCTTTATACGATAAAAGACCTTGTTCAAATAATCGTGCAAGTTTATCAATCACAATTTTAGATTTTTCCATATATTCAATATTTAAAATATTATACAATTATTTTAATGAAATTTAAAATTTATACTTTATTAAAATATTTATGTTTGTAAACAGTTTTAGCCCAATAGCTTTTAATATTTTTTCGCTTGAAATCAGGTGGTACTCTTTGGCGTATATATTTGGAATAATAATCGGTTGGTTTTATTGTAAAAAGTATTTAATAAAAGATAAATCAATTTTAAATATGTTTGATGATCTTATAGCCTATTTAATAATTGGTATAATTATAGGTGGAAGACTTGGATATGTTTTTATTTATAATTTTGATTATTACTTAGAAAATTTAAGTGAAATTTTAATGATATGGAAGGGAGGAATGTCTTTCCATGGTGCCTTAATTGGAATTATTATAGCAAGTTATTTTTTCTCTAAAAAAAATAAACAAGAGCTTTTTGTTTTTTTAGATTTAATAGCAATAGTTGCTCCCATAGGAATATTTTTTGGGAGAATTGCTAATTTCATTAATGCTGAACTTATAGGTAAAGCAACAAATGCTTCTTGGGGAATAATTTACCCAATGATAGATAATATTCCAAGACATCCCTCACAATTATATGAGGCATTATTAGAGGGTATGGTTCTTTTTATTTTGATGAATCTAATTTATTTTAAAAAAAATTATAAGGTTGGAACATGCTCGTATATGTTTTTAATTTACTATGGGATTTTAAGAATTATCTCAGAGTTTTTTAGAGAACCTGATGTCCAATTGGGATATTTATTTGGATCAATTTCAATGGGGATATTATTGAGTTCATTTATGATTTTAATTGGTGCAATTCTTTATTTAAAAAAAAATGACTTATAATCCTGGATATTTTAATATTAAATCAAACAAATTAATTCCAGTTGATGAATTTATTGAAAAGGTTCTTTATGAACCAAATAAAGGTTATTATACAAAAAAAATCCCTTTTGGCAGCCAAGGAGATTTTATTACAGCTCCAACTATTTCCAACTTATTTTCTGAAATTATTGGAATATGGATTATTTCCACATGGGAAAAATTAGGAAAACCAAAAAATTTTAATTTTGTAGAACTTGGTCCAGGAGATGGAAGTCTTACAAAAGTTTTGATTGATACATTTAAAAAGTTTCCTGAAGTTAACAAGTCAATAAATATTTTTTTATATGAAAAAAGTGATTTGCTTATAAATGTACAAAAAAAAAAATTAAAAGGTTCAAAAGTAAAATGGATTCAAAGCTTTAACAAAATTAAAAAAGGACCAATTATTTTTTTTGGTAATGAGTTTTTTGATGCAATACCGATTAAACAATTTTCGTATGAAAAAAATACATTATTAGAAAAATGCTATATAATTAATTCTACATCAGGGCTAGATGAGGTTTACCAAAAAGCATCCATTGAAGATGTTACAAAAATAAAAACATTTAAAGTTTTAAAAGGATTAAAATTCATAGAATATCCTAAATTAGGTCTAATCGAGCTAGACAAAATGATTAAAAAGGTTAACGAGTTGTCTGGAGGAATTTTACTTATTGATTATGGTTATCTTAATATTTTTAATAGAAGCACATTGCAAACTGTAATGAAAAATAAGAAAATGAATATGAATAATCTATTTAAAAATCTTGGTAGAGCAGATATTACTTCTTTAGTTAATTTTAGCCTTTTAAAAGAATATTTCATAAAAAAAAAATTAAAAGTAAAGGAAGTTGTGTCTCAGAAGTTTTTTTTAGAAAAAATGGGAATAATTGAAAGGGCTAAAATTTTAGAAAAAAATATGACTATCAAGCAACTAGATTATATGTCTTTTACACTTATGAGACTTTTGCATAAAAACTTAATGGGGGGTTTATTTAAAGTAATATTTGGTTTTAAAAGTAAAAAAAGTGACTTTTTAGGATTTAAATAATGTATTACTCAAAAAGATTATCAAAATATAAATCAATCAGCCATTGTTTTCTTAACAAAAGAGGGGGCAAATCAAAAGGTATATATAAAAGTTTAAACTGTGGAAAAGGATCATTAGACGACAAAAAAAATGTAAAAAAAAATTTAAGAATTGCTTGTAAAAAAATTGGCGCTTCATATAAAAAACTAATTTTGGTAAATCAAATACATAGTAATAAATTTTACTTTTTTGATAAGAAAAATATAAATTATAAAAATAAAAAAAAAGGTGACGCTTTAATAACAAAAGAAAAAAAGATTATTTTAGGCGTTTTGACCGCTGATTGTGTTCCAATCCTAATTTATGATAATAAGTTAAAAATTATATCTGCAATTCATGCGGGATGGAAAGGCGCTTATAAAGGTATTGTTAAAAAAGTTATAAAATTTCTATTCAAAAATGGAAGCGAATCAAAGAATCTAATTGTAGCGATTGGGCCATGCATATCTCAAAAAAATTATGAAATTAAAAAAGATTTTAAAACTAAATTTTTAAAACAAAGCAAATATAACAAAATTTTTTTCAAAAAAATTAAAAAAAAAACATATTTTAGCCTAAATAAGTATATTTATTATCAATTGAGAAATTTAGGAATACAAAAAATTGATGTTATTGAAAAGGATACTTACAATCCAAAAAACAACTTTTTCAGTGCAAGAAGATCTTTGTTAAAAAAAGAAAATGATTATGGTAGAAATATTTCAATAATTATGATTAAATAAGGTTCTCATAAAATGAAGCTTCTTACAGGAAACAGTAATAAAAGCCTCAGTCAAAAAATATCAAAAAATTTAAAACTTAAATTGGTTCATTCAAGCATTAAAAAATTCTCAGATGGTGAAATTTATATAGAGATAAATGAAAATATAAGAGGTAATAGTATATTTTTACTTCAATCAATAGCATCGCCAGCAAATGATAATTTAATGGAACTTCTTTTATGTATTGATGCACTTAAAAGATCCTCAGCTAAAAATATAACTGCAGTTATTCCTTATTTTGGATATGCGAGACAAGACAGAAAAGTAGCTCCAAGAACTTCAATATCTGCGAAACTTGTTTCTAATTTAATTACTAAAGCAGGCGCTGATAGAGTGGTAACAGTTGATTTGCATGCTGGACAAATACAAGGGTTTTTTGATATTCCAGTTGATAACTTGTTCGCAACTCCTATTTTTGCAAGACATGTTAAAAAAAAATTGAATAAAAAAAATTTAATTTGTGTTGCCCCAGATGTTGGTGGAGTTGAGAGAACAAGAGCTCTTGCAAAAAAATTAGACATTGGCATAAGTATAATTGATAAAAGAAGACCTGCCCCTGGAAAATCTCAAGTAATGAACGTTATAGGAAAAGTTAAAGACAAAACTTGTATTATTGTTGATGACATAATTGACTCTGGTGGGACTATTGTTAATGCGGCACAAGCTTTAATTGATAGAGGGGCTAAAGAAGTGCATGTGTATATAACTCATGGAGTTTTAAGTGGTAGTGCAGTTGACAGGATAAAAAAGTCGAAAATAAAAAATTTAGTTGTTACGGATACAATTGATAATTCTCAAAAAGTTAAAAAAGCTAAGAATATAGAGGTATTAAGTATATCTAATTTATTAAGTGAAGCTATAAAAAGGATTTCTAATTCAACTTCAGTATCGGATTTATTTAAATAATACTTGTAAATTTTACTTTCATAAGTTAAAAGCCTCACTTTATGAATTCAATAGAAGCAACAATAAGAAATACAAACTCAAAAGGGGAAGTAAGCTCTTTAAGAGTTAATGGCAAGGTTCCAGCAATAGTGTATGGTGGAACTGAAAAAAATCAAAAAATATCATTAAATAAAAAAGTTTTAAAAAATTTTTTAGATCAAGAAAATTTTCTATCAAATATAATATCTTTAAACCTAGACGGAAAAACTGAAAACGTTTTGCCAAAAGAAGTTGTATGGGATCCGATAACTGATGAACCAATACATGTTGACTTTTTAAGGATAGTAAAAGGGTCAAAAGTTATTATTGAAATACCAGTTAAATTCATAAATAACGAAAAATCTCCAGGTTTAAAAAGAGGTGGTGTGCTAAATATTGTAAGAAGAAAAGTTGAATTAAAATGCCCATCAGAAAATATTCCTAATGAGCTTATAGTTGATTTGGCTGATGTAGATATTGGAGCAAGCTTTAAAATATCATCAATTAAATTACCTGAAAATGTAACTCCAACGATTCAAGGTAGGGATTTTGTGGTAGCTACATTGGCAGCTCCAACTATAATAAAAGAACCTGAAAAACCTGCTGAAGAAACAGCAACAGAAGAAGGAGCTGAAGCAGCTGGAACAGAAGCTGGCGCAGAAGGTGAGAAAAAAGAAGGTGAAGGCGAAAAAAAAGAGACTGATAAACAGTCAGAAGACAAAAAAACTACTCCAGAAAAAAAATAATTTAGGTGAAAAAATTTTTAAAATTCTAATAAAAAAAATATGCTTCTATTTGTAGGTTTAGGTAACCCAAGTCCTGATAACGAAGACAATAGACACAATATTGGCTTCAAAATGATAGATGCAATAAATAAAAAATTTAGTCTTTCAAAGCAAAAACCTAAATTTAAAGGATTATTAACCACAGGTACTATCGGAGATAAAAAAGTTTATGCAATTAAACCTTTAACTTTTATGAATAATTCTGGAATATGTATAAGAGAATTGATTGAGTATTTTAAAATTGAATCCGAAAATGTGATAGTTTTTCATGATGATCTCGATATAAATTTTGGAAAAATAAAAACTAAATTTGGAGGATCTAGCGCAGGGCATAATGGTATTGAATCTATAGACAAATTTATAGGGAAAGACTATTCAAGAGTAAGAATTGGAATTGGAAAACCAAATGGCAAAATATCTGCAGCTGATCATGTTTTAAAAAATTTTGATGATGAAGAAAAAATAGAATTAGAAAATGTAATTAACAATATAGCAAATTCTATAACAATATTGTTAGATAAAAAATTAGAATTATTTTCAAGTACTGTAAATAATAAATAGATGAGTTTTCGTTGTGGTATAGTAGGTTTGCCAAATGTTGGTAAGTCAACTTTGTTTAACGCATTAACAAATTCAAGTAAAGCACAGGCAGAAAATTTTCCATTTTGCACTATTGATCCTAACGAGGGTATTGTTTTGGTTCCAGATGAAAGATTAGATATTTTGGCAAAAATATCTTCATCAAAAAAAAAAATTAATACAACTATTTCATTTGTGGATATAGCCGGCCTAGTAAAAGGTGCTTCTAAAGGGGAAGGATTAGGAAATAAATTTCTATCACATATAAGAGAAGTAGATGCAATTATTCATATGATTAGATGTTTTGACTCTAGTGATATTCAAAATGTTAATCCAACCGTAGATCCAATAAGAGATTTGGAAATTATTGAAACTGAAATGATGCTAGCTGATCTTGAGTCTATTCAAAAAAGATTAGAAAAAAATAATAAAAAAAATGTAGATAAAGTTCATTTAAAAATTTTAGAAATCGCTTTAGATTGTATAAATAATAACAAAGATATTCATACCTTGCGGACACAGTTTAATAGTAAAATATTAAATCAAACGGGTCTTTTATCCATAAAACCTAAAATTTTTGTTTGTAACGTCGATGAAGAAAGCGTTGAAAATGGAAATAAGTATACAAATGACTTCATAAAAAAGTTTGGAGAAAAAAATACGTTAATTGTATCTGCCGATATAGAGAATCAAATTAATCAACTAGATATTCAAGAAAAAAAAAATTATATGAAAATGATAGGACTTAAAGAAACTGGTTTAAATATGTTAATCAAAAAAGGATATGATATTTTAGAATTAGAAACTTATTTCACATCAGGAGAAGAAGAGACAAGAGCTTGGACAATTCAAAAAAATTGTACCGCTCCTAAAGCTGCCGGTGAAATACATAGTGATTTTGAATCTGGATTTATTAGAGCCGAAACTATATCTTTTAAAGATTTTGTCGAAAACAAAGGTTGGCTAAATTCAAAAACTGCTGGAAAAATGAGATTAGAAGGAAAAGATTATATTGTAAAAGATGGTGATATTTTAAACTTTAGGTTCAATACGTGACCAAATTCTTTTCATGCTAAAGTAAGCTAAGAGTGTAGCAATAATCAAATAAATAATAACTTTAAAGCCAATTTTGTGTCTTGCTTCTAAATGTGGCTCTGCAGACCAAGCCAAAAAAGTTACCACATCTTTGGCCATTTGTTCTGGAGTTGCTTTTGTTCCATCATTATATTCTAATAAGTCATCAGATAAAGGGTTTGGCATCATAATCTTATTGCCTGGCATATAAGTATTATAATAAACTCCATCATCCAATGTAATATCACTTGGAGGATCGTCATAACCTAATAAAAGAGAATAAATATAATTTGCACCTCCGCTTCTTGCCTTAACTAAAACTGACATATCAGGTGGATAAGCTCCTCCATTAGATGCTTTTGCTTCTTGATCATTTTGATATGGATTTACAAATTTGTCTGACAGTTTTGCTGGCCTTGTATACATTTCTCCGTCATTATTTGGACCATCAGTAACCTCAAAATTTGCAGCAATTGCTTTAGCTTCTGCTTCAGAAAATTCTGGACCACCTGGTTCAGCTAAATTTCTATAACTCAAATATTGCATTGAATGACAAGATGCACATACCTCAATATAAACCTGATATCCTCTTTGCAAAGAGGATCTATCAAATTTTCCTGTAAAACCTTTAAAGCTCCAATCAGTAGTTAATAATTTTTTTGAAGTTTCCGCAGAAAATGTTTTAAAACTAAATAAAAAAGTTAAAATAAAAGATAAAAAAATCAATTGAAAAATTCTTATCATTTTAATTATTATGTTGTCCATTTGTTGATGTTTTGAGCACTGGATCAGTAATACTTAAGGGTAATGGTATAGTTTTTTCTCTGCGACCTAAAATTGGAAGTATTACTAAGAAATGTATAAAATAATATGCTGTTGCAATTCTTGCTATTAATAAATATAAACCTTCCGCTGGCATAGCGCCCATATATCCCAATATAAGAACATCAAGAACCAATATCCAATAAAATTGTCTATATAACGGTCTAAAAATAGCTGATCTAATTTTTGAAGTGTCAAGCCATGGTAATATTACTAAAATAAAAATTGAAGCAAACATTGCAATTACACCTAAAAGTTTATCAGGAACAGATCTTAAAATTGCATAAAAGGGAAGCAAGTACCATTCTGGAACAATGTGGGCTGGAGTAACTAAAGGATTGGCTTCGATATAATTATCTGAATGTCCTAATATATTTGGTGAATAAAAAACAAATAGTGCAAAAATTATTAAAAAAACTAATAAGGCAAAAAGATCTTTAATCACAATATAGGGATGAAAAGGAACTGTATCTTTAGATGGCTTTTTTAAATCAATACCTATTGGATTATTGTTTCCTGGAACATGAAGAGCCCAAATGTGTAATATAACTAAACCTAAAATTAAAAAAGGTAATAAATAATGTAAGCTAAAAAATCTAGTAAGTGTAGGATTATCTACTGCATAACCGCCCCATAGCCAATTAGTGATACCTTCTCCAACTAAAGGAATTGCGCTAAATAAACTTGTAATTACAGTAGCGCCCCAAAAACTCATTTGACCCCAAGGCAAAACATAACCCATAAATGCTGTCATCATCATTAATAAGTAAATTATCATTCCTATTATCCATATAACTTCTCTTGGAGATTTATATGAACCATAATATAGAGATCTAAAAATATGAATATAAACTGCTAAAAAAAACATGGACGCACCATTTGCATGTACATATCTAATAAGCCAACCGTAATTAACATCTCTCATTATGTGTTCTACACTTTCAAATGCAAGATCGGCATGTGCAACATAATGCATTGCCAAAGTTATTCCGGTAACAATTTGTGTAATTAAGCAAAAAGTCAAAATACCACCAAAAGTCCACCAGTAATTTAAGTTTTTTGGTGTTGGATAATCTGTTAAATGATTTCCAAGAGACAAAAGTGGTAATCTATCATTAAACCATTTTCCCATTTTTGATTTTGGAACGTATTCATGATCACTCATTTATTTTATCCAATCTTGATTGTATTAGTATTAACAAACTCATATTTAGGAATCTCCATATTTGTTGGAGCTGGACCTTTTCTAATTCTACCAGACGTATCGTAATGTGATCCATGGCAAGGGCAAAACCAACCATTATAATCTCCCTTATCGTTAAGAGGAACGCATCCTAAATGAGTACAAACTCCTAACATTACTAACCATTCAGGATTTTTTGCTCTATCTTCATCTTTTTCTGGGTGCTTCAATTCATCTAGCTTGACTGCTCTTGCTTCAGCTATCTCTTCTTTCGTTCTTCTTTTTATAAAAACAGGTTTTCCTCTCCAAAGAACAGTTATAGATTTTCCTTCCTCAATAGAACTAACATCGACTTCGGTGCTTGCGAGTGCTTTTACAGATGTATCGGGATTCATTTGGTCAATTAGTGGCCATACCACGGCTCCTACTCCAACGGCACCAATTGTATAGGAAGCTGTAAATAAAAAATCTCTTCTTTTTGGTTTTTTTTGATCTGACATATATTTAAAATTTGTTTATTCCAAACTCTAATATATGGTTTCATATAATAAAAAAAAAAAATTAGCTAGGACAAGAATGACACATAAAAGTATGGATTTATGCCCTAAAATTGCACTCTATCAACCAGACATACCCCAAAATACTGCTGCAATTATTCGGACATGCTCATGCTTAGGGGCCAGTATTGAAATTATTGAACCATGCGGTTTTTTATTTAATGACAGTAGATTCAAAAGAGTTGTTATGGATTACTTAGATGAAAAAATGATAAAATTTTATAAAGATTACCAAGAATTTTTTAAAAATAAAAAAAAAAATAAAGAACGAATAATACTAATGACAACAAAAGCAAAAACATCATATATAAATTTTAAATTTAAAACTAATGATACAATTCTATTTGGTAGAGAAAGTGCAGGTGTTCCTGAAAAAATACATAAAATAGTTAATAATAGATTAAAAATACCTTTAGCTTATAAAAAAAGATCTTTAAACTTAGCTTCATCTGTTGCTATAGTTCTGGCAGAAAATATGAGACAAAATAAACTTTTTTAATCAAATAAAAATGAAACTTATAAAAAAACAAGCAAACGTAAAAAAATGGTTTATCAAATTACAAAATATAATTTGTAAAAATATAGAAAAAATAGAAAAAGATTATGGATCGAATAAAAAATTTAAAAAGAATAAATGGAAACATGGTGAATTTAGAACAATAGAAGGAGAAGTTGTTGAAAAAGGAGGTGTTGCCTTTTCAAATGTAAAAGGAAAGTTTTCTAAAGAATTTGCAAAAAAAATACCTGGTACAAAAAATAGTTCTAAATTTTGGTCAACAGGAATATCTGTCGTACTGCATTTAAAAAACCCAAAATTACCTGCAATGCATTTCAATACTAGATTTATTTGTACTCAAAAATTTTGGTTTGGAGGAGGAATAGATCTTACGCCTAGCTTAATTGACAATAAAGAAAAAAAATATTTTCATAAAGAATTAAAAAAAATGTGTAATACACATAACAAAAATTATTACCCGAAATATAAAAAATGGTGTGATGAATATTTTTATTTACCTCATAGAAAAGAAATCAGAGGAATAGGAGGTATATTTTTTGATTATAAAATGGATAACTGGGATAAAGATTTTTTATTTATAAAAGATATTGGATTAACATTTGCTAAAATATCAGAAATAATTATTAAAAAAAAAATGTTTAAAAAATGGACAAAAAAAGAAAAAGAAATTCAATTATTAAAACGTGGAAGATATGTCGAATATAATTTATTGTATGATAGAGGAACAAAATTTGGGTTAAACAGTGGAGGCAATCCAAAAGCCATATTAATGTCAATGCCACCTCAGGCTAAATGGAAATAAAATGGAAAAAGAACCAATCACAAACGTAGGTTTAGAAAAATTAAAAGAAGAATTAATATTTTTAAAAGAAAAAAAAAGACCAGAGATTGTAGCTGCTATTGCTGAAGCAAGATCGCATGGAGACTTAAAAGAAAATGCCGAATACCATGCCGCAAAAGAACAGCAATCTCATAATGAAGGGAGAATTCAAATAATTAATGATATAATAGCCAGAGCGAATGTAATTGATGTTACCAAGATACATAATGATGGTAAAATAATATTTGGTTCAACTGTTTATCTTGAAAATTTAGATAGCGGAGAAAAACTTCAATATAAATTAGTTGGAAAAGATGAGGCAAACTTAAAAAATAAATTAATTTATTTTAAATCACCAATAGGAAAAGGATTAATCGGAAAAAGTAAAAACGATTTAGTAGAAATATCTACACCTGCTGGTACAAAAAATTTTGAGATAAAAGACGTTAAATATATTTAATTTTTAATCACTTTAAAAATCTCTTTTTCAGAAACTTTAAAATTGTTACTAATCCAAATTTCTTCAATTTTTCTTAATTTACTACCTAATAACTTTCCCTCTGATATTCCAAATTTTTCCATTAAATTTTTTGCTTTTATTGGAAAAATTGGTACTTCCTTATCTTGAAAAAAATTAAATAAATTATTTAATTTTTTGTTAATTTTTTTAGAATTTAAAATTTCAAAATTTATTAAATCAAAAAGAGATTGTTTTCCATGAAAATAAAAAATTTTCCAAAGACTCTTTTCAGAAAAAGTATTACTATTTATCTTTTGTTTATAAAAATCATTTAAGAATAAAATTCTCTTTTTATCTATATTTGAAAAATTAAATTTAAATAATAAATAATCTAAATTATCTTTTTTATCTAAAACCATAAAAATTATTAAAAATATGAAATCTACTTCTTTTTCTATAATTTTTTTTTTTGCAAGGTCATTTAAATTTTTCAATCTATCTATATTTATAAATTCAGGAAAAATTAATTTAATTATTTCTAAAGAAAAATTGTCCTCAAATAAATTCAAAAAACCCTTTGAACTTATTATTTTTTTCAATTCATCTAATAATCTTTCAGATGATATTTTAGATAAACCATCTAAATTTTGTTTAATTAGATTTTTTACCTTAGCATCATGTGACATCTTGCTATAGTTAAGAAAAAATCTAATGTATCTCAATATTCTTAAATAATCTTCCTGTATTCTTTTTTCTGGATCCCCAATAAATTTAATTTTACCATCTTGTAAATCTTTCTTTCCATTAAATGGATCATAAAAATTACCGTCGATATCTGAATAAATTGAATTAATAGTAAAATCTCTTCTGGATGCATCTTCGTACCAATCTGAAGAAAATTCGACTTTTGCATGCCTTCCATCTGTAGATAAATCTTTTCTTAAAGATGTTATTTCAAACTTATTATTTTCAATAATTGCGGTAATTGTTCCATGCTTGATACCTGTTTCATGATACTTAATATTATTTTTTTTAAAACAATTAATACATTCTTTTGGATTTAAATTTACAGCAAAATCTATATCGTCAATATCTTCACTATTTAAAATTTTTCTTATACATCCGCCTACATATCTTATTTCACTATTTGCAGAATAATTTTTAATTGCCGAAAATAACTTTATTGTAGACTTTTGAACTTTTAAATTCTCAAATAATGATTTTCTATCGTCATTCTTTATAAAAGCAGTAAAAATTTTACTAATTAATTCCATAATTTTGGCTGGGGTGCTAGGATTCGAACCTAGGATGGCGGTACCAAAAACCGCTGCCTTACCGCTTGGCTACACCCCAAAATAAAATTGATATATCACAAAAAAAAATAATTTATATAGTTTTTGATATAATGTACCAATAATTCTTATATTTTCTTCTAAAAATTCTTTTTGCTTCATTTGCAGCTTTCTTTGATTTAAAATATGCTACGAGAGCAGACCCAGACCCGGTCATTCTGGTAAAAGTTACACCTGGTAAACTTGAAAGAAAATTTTTTAATTTTTTAATTTTTGGATACTTATTAAAAACTATTTTTTCAAGATCATTATTTAATTTTATTATATAATCTGTTTTAAAAAAAAATTTACGTCTTTTGCTTAATTGAGACTTTGAATATTTTTTAACCTTACTATAAATATCTTTAGTTGAGCATCCAACATTCGCTTTTACTATCAATACATAAAGGTTAATTTTACTGTTTACTCTATTTATTTTCTGATTTTTAAACAAAATTGTATTTTTTCTTTCTAGACCCAGTGTAACGTCAGACCCTATTTGACTACCTATTTTTTGAACTTCTTTATTAGAAATCTTAATAATATTTTTTTTTATAAAATATCTCAATATGCTAGCAGCATTCATTGATCCTCCTCCCATTCCAGACATTTGAGGTATGTTTTTTTTAATTTTTATATAAAACTTATAATTTTTTATTAATTTTTTTTTTTCTAACAATCTTAAAAGTTCTGACACAGTATTTTTTTTACCAATTCCTTGGGAAAATTTTCCTGAAAAAATAATTTTATGTTTATTATTTTTTGAAATTCCAATATTTATTTCATCAAATAAATTTATAAAAGTAATTAAACTTTCAATCCTATGATATTTATTTGGAAAGCGTCCAACTATATTAAGAGATAAATTTACTTTAGCCCATGAATAAATCTTATCAAAATACATACTTATATTTTTTTTGGTCCAAATAACAATTTATATTTAATATCTTCTTTCATCTCTTGTTCGGTATCTTCAAATGTTAAAACGTTTTTCCAAAAATAATTTGCCTGTATTGATTTACCTAATTTCCATAGTATATCGGCGTAATGATCATTTACGATTGGATCATCAGGCATAATCTTAACTGCTTTTCTTAATAATTTTTCTGCTCTTATATAATCACCAGTTAAATAATAAGCCCAACCAATAGAATCAATAATATAAGGATCGTCTTGACTTTGAAAATAAGCGTCTTCTAGCATTTTAATAGCTAAATCAATTTTATAATTTCTTTCAAGCCATGAATAAGCTAAATAGTTAAGGACATGCGGTTCATTTGGATTAATTTTTAAAGACTCTATTAAATCTGCGTCTGACTTTTCTGCATCTCCAATTCTTTCATAGCTACCTCCTCTTCTATATAAAATTTGTGCATAAATTAATGAGTTATTATCCAGTTTAGATAAAACTTTAGAATAATATTTTATTGATAATTTATATTTTTTAAAATTTTTAACAATATTTGCCATTTCATAAATTGTTTTTAAAGATGGATTTTTTATTTTATCAAATTCAGCTTTGATATATTCGAAAGAGTCTTCAGAACTATTTTCTTTATTAATAATTTCAGCTTTCTTTTTTATTTTAAACCAATAATAAAAATTATTTTTTTCATCAAATTCTTCTAAAGTTTCTTTAGATTTTTTAAAATCACCAATTTCGAAATAATTTTCAGCTAATAAAGAAAAATTAAATTTAAATTTTGGATTAAAATAATTTGATAAATTAAAATAAAAATTAGATTTTTTAAATTCTCCTTGGGATGAATATAAATTTGAAATTAAGAAAAAAAACTCTCCGATAATATCATTAGAATTTTTACATGAAAAAATATTATTAAATTCTTTAAAATTTTTTCCTTCTACCCACTCTTTAGTTTGAGATAGCAGTAATGTACTATTTAAGTTATTTATATTTCTAGTTTCAATTTCTGCTTTTTTATAATGATTTTGACTTAGTAAATAATTAATATAAAAAAATAAATATCTAGAATAACCTCCTTCTGGTGAATTAATTATATTTTGAAAAATAATATCTGTATTTTTTTTACCTAGATAGCAACTTTGAAAAGCTTTAGAAATTAAACTCAAATTTCCTAAATTATTATTTTGTGAATTTTTGATTTTATTATAATTAAACATATATACAAAATCTTCTAATATTGATGATATAATAAATTCAAAAGTGCCTTCATTTTCGTAATCTTTAAGATTATTCAAATATAAAATACTATTTTTATAATCTTTATTTTTTAGACTATTTGAAAGTAACAATAATTCTGCTTCGAAAAAATCAGTAAAATTTTTATTTTTAACCATAGTTATTTCATTAATTGCTTTTTTTATTTTTTTATTAACAACTAAAGAAAATAAATAATTTTCCATATATGATGGGTGATATTCTTTTATTGGTCTTGAAGAGTTAAAAAATTTTAATGATTCTTTATTTTTATTATTATTTAATGAAACTACTGCTGAAAAATAATTATAAATGTTTTTTTCATTAAAATATTGAGATTCTGTTTTTTTTGCATATGAATTATTGGGATATAAAACAATAAAACAAATGAGGATAATTTTATAAATTTTTGCTATCATATATTTATTGTATGATTAAAAAAGATATAAATCAAAAAGACATTTTAGACTCAGAATTCTTAAGTATTATTAAGAATAATTATACCTTTAATAATCAACCAATAAAAAGAATTAAAACTAAACCTATATTAGAAAATCCAGAACAAAAATTAAAAATTCTTAAAGAAAGTATTATTAATATTGAAAATTCTGATTTAAAAAAAAATAACTCCAAGATTGTTTTTGCAGATGGTAATTTTTTTAGTCCTTTAATGCTTATTGGAGATGGTCCAAGTATAAAAGATGTTGAAATGGGAAAACCGTTTATGGATGAAAAAGGTGATTTATTAAATAAAATGCTTAATGCTATAAAAATAAAGCGTGAAAATGTATATTTAACAAACGTAGTAAATTATTTACTTCCATTAGAAAAAAAAATCGAACAATCAGAAATAAATAAATATTCAGAATTTTTAAAAGAACATATTTCAATTATAAATCCAAAAATTTTAATATTAATGGGAAGTATGGCCATGAAAAGTGTGATGGGAAGTAATAAAAAAATATCTGAAGAAAGAGGAAAATGGAAAGAAATAATAATTGGAAAAAAACACTTTAAAGCTTTTATAACTTTTCATCCTTCATATCTTTTAAGGAAGCCAGATCAAAAAAAATTATCTTGGATAGATTTAAAAATAATTCAAAAAGAAATAAAATTACAAAATTTAAATATTTAATACTATGAAAAAAATTATAGCTGGAGTAGATGAAGTTGGGAGAGGTAGTCTTATTGGACCAGTTTATGCTGCTGCTGTTATTTTAAATAAAAAAATTAATAAAAATTTGTTAAAAGACTCTAAATCCTTAAGTAAAAAAAAAAGAGAAATATTAAATATTTATATTAAAAAAAATTCACTTTGGTCCATTGGAATTGCAAGTTTAAAAGAAATCGAAAGACTTAACATTTTAAATGCAAGCTTGTTAGCAATGAAAAGAGCTATACTTAAATTAAAAAAAAAACCTAATCTTATTTTGATAGATGGAAATAAATTACCTGATTTAAAAAATTACAATCTTAAATATGTTATAAAAGGTGACAAAAAAATTGCATCAATTTCTGCAGCATCAATAATTGCAAAAGTGTCTAGAGATAAATTTATCAACAATCTTTCAAAAAAATTTAAAAATTATCAATGGAATTCTAATTTTGGATACGGTACAAAAAAACATTTAAGTGCTCTAAAAAAATTTGGACCCACGAAATACCACAGGAAAAACTTTTCGCCCGTCCACAAGATGTAGTCATTAAATTAAATTTAAACACAAAGAGAATCTAAATAATTCAATCTCAGGTTGACCACGGAATCCTTTTGGAGTCTAATTATTTTTTTAGAAATGGAAAATAACTTTAAAAATAAAATTATAAATGGTGACTCTTTAAAAGAATTAAAAAAAATTCCAGACGAGACTTTTGATCTTATTTTTGCTGACCCTCCATATAACCTTCAATTAAAAAATCAATTAACTAGACCGGATAGATCTAAAGTAAGTGCAGTTAATGACAAATGGGATAAATTTAAAAATTTTAAAAGGTACGATGAATTCACTATTTCATGGTTAAGTGAATGCAAAAGAATTTTAAAAAAAAATGGAGCAATATGGGTTATAGGTAGTTACCATAATATTTTTAGATTAGGAAATACAATTCAAAATTTAGGTTTTTGGATTTTAAATGACGTAATATGGAATAAAAGTAATCCAATGCCTAACTTTAGAGGAACAAGATTTACTAATGCTCACGAAACATTAATTTGGGCATCAAAAAATGAAAATTCAAAATATACTTTTAATTATCAATCATTAAAGTGTTTAAATGACGATCTTCAAATGAGATCTAACTGGAATTTTCCAATATGTAATGGTGCAGAAAGATTAAAAAAAAATGGAAAAAAAATTCATTCGACACAAAAACCGGAATCACTAATTCATAGAATTTTATTAGCTTCATCAAGCAAAGGAGACATGATACTTGATCCATTTTTGGGATCAGGCACAACAGCTTCTGTTGCTAAAAAATTAAGAAGAAATTACTTTGGAATTGAAAAAGAAAAACAATATTTTATAGCTGCTCAAGAAAGAATAAAAAAAACAAAACCTATTGAAGATAATTTTTTAGATACAATAAAAAATAATAGATCAAAACCAAGAATACCTTTTGGTTCTTTAGTGGAACTTGGCATCATTAAACCAGGCACGAATATATTTGATAACAAAAAAAAAATTATCGCAAAAATAAGAGCCGATGGAAGTATCAAGCATAATCTAGTTGAAGGATCTATTCAT
>MDSV01174919.1_pt1 | contig 19410 bp, 18 predicted proteins | sample 810851 | NCBI WGS metagenome assembly MDSV01 (sample SAMN05326640, study PRJNA326480) | marine metagenome | isolation source: seawater | place: Atlantic Ocean: North East | collected 2012 | reverse complement strand
CTCCATTTTCTAACACAAGGCCATGTTCATGATGTTGTTCATCTGCATAACTCTGAAAGCATGAAAATAAAGCAACTACTAAGTAGATAAATTTTTTCTTAAATAAATACATACACACCTCTATAAAAATCTTATATATAGATCTCACTTACAAAAAGATTTGCTTAAAAAAAAGCTTAAAATATAAATTTAGATTACAACAGGAGGTGCACGAACGAATTTTGATATTTTGATTGGAGAAACTATTAGAAAATTATCATAATTTGATAATTGATTAGACGGGTAATATTCTTCATTGATTATTATGGAATTTACTAGTACAAGAGATGTTGCACTTGATGTCCACAAATTACAGTAATTTTGTTCATCATCATTTTCTGGAGCATTATTATTATCTGAATTAGCAAGGACCGAGCATAGCGTGATAGTAAATAAATCATCATTATTTAAATCAGTATTCAGCATGAAGCCGGAGGCAACAAATGCTCTTCCTGCTAAACCTATTGATATTAGCGAGATAAGTAAATATTTTTTATGTAGATTACGAAAATAATGCATAAGAGCTCGGATTATACAGAATACTATTCAATAATTGAATTAATATTAATCCTTATTATTTCTTTTGAGCTTGTTGAAATAGGACTACTAGTACCAATTAAGTCACCTTTTTCTGATTTCGCATTTCCACTTTTGGATACTCTTGCCGAAACAATTACAGATTCATAATCAGATAATTTATTATTTGGTAGCATGGACATAGAATCATCCATGCTTAACTCTAACGGAAGATCGCTGACTTTTTTACGCAGAACAACAATTGGCATCTTAATATTGCTATCTATCGGTTTTGCATAAATAAAGACCGTATTATTTTGGTCTACAGTATTAAAATTTTGCGACAACTGAATATTTAATTTTATTGAATATTTTTTTGAATCATTTAATTTTACATTACTATTATCCAACGAAATATTATTTTCTTTGGCAGCAAATTCAATATAATTTTTTATATTTTTTGCATCTTCAGATCCTTCTTCAAGTTTTGGTAAAACTTTTTGCCAGTAATCAATTGCATCAATTATTTTATCTTCTTCATATGCTGCTAAACCTGCTAGCCATAAACCCATTGTATTTTCAGAATCTAATTTTAATCCCTTATTAATTAGTTCCGCAGGTTTTCCTTTAAAAATACCAGAGTTTGACATTGCTAGTACATCTGCATAACGGAATAAAAGTGCTGGTTCATCGCCCTTTAGACGATATACGTTTTCGAATGCTCTCACTGCATCGATATAACGTTTTAATACAACATAAGAATTTGCAAGTATCAGCCAATCATCTACGTTATCTGGTTCATCAATTAATCTTTTCTCTACACGTTTTAACATTTCCTCAACAGATGTAAGTTGATCATCACTATCTATTGTATTCTCTAAATTTTGACCAAACCTTGTTCTATCTATTGCATTGGGATTGCCTATGCTATTGTAGATACTCAAGACAAAGACAGGAACCAAAAATAAAGTAGATATTGAAATAATTTTTTTAGATAGTCGAGTCGATGTATATAATTTAGAATTTTTTAAATTTGTGTTACTAGTATCTTTCTTTATTAAGTTTTCTAATTCATGAATTGCATTTTCTGCTTCCTTAGGTGAAATTAATTGATTTTCAATATCAATATTTATTTCTTTTAATTTTTGTTTATATATATCATCATTACTCTTTTTGAGGCTATTGCCTTTAGCCAATATTGTCCTTGATATCACAAAAATGGATATTAGTAACAAACCTGATGCATAGAGCCAAAATAAAGTCATAGTATTTAGTTAGTAATTAAATTTTCATTTATTACTTGCTTGTTTTTTGATAAAGAAAAATGTACTAATTATCGCTATCGTTAAGATGAGGAATGGCCCAAACCAAAGTAACCATGTATCTTTTTTCAAAGGAGGGCGATAAAGTACAAAATCACCATATCGGTGTACAAGAAAATCGAGAATCTCGTTATTTGTCTTTTTGGATTTAATCATTTGAAAAATTTGCTCTCTTAAATCTTGTGCTAATGGTGCATTAGAGTCAGCAAGCGATTGATTTTGGCAAACTAGGCATCTAACCTCCTCAATAAGTTTATAGTAACGTTTTTCTTGATGATCATCATTAAATCTTACAGGCTCATCATTTGAGTAACTGATATTAGGAGAGAAAATTACAAATAATGCGAGAATGATCGTGTATTGTATCTTCATAGTTACTCTTCTTTTTCTAATTTTTTTACAAGCGGCATAATAGTATCATTAAATTTTTTCTTATCAATCGGACCAACATGCTTGTATCGAATAATCCCTTTTTTATCTAAAACAAATGTTTCAGGAACCCCATATACCCCATAATTTATACCAATAACCCCTTTTTCATCAAATGCGCTCTCCACATACGGATTACCTAAAGCATTTAACCAAACTAAAGCATCTGATCTGTTGTCTTTATAATTTAATCCATAAAGGTTAAGTGAATATTTTTCGACAGCATCATTAAGAATAGGATGCTCGATACGACAAGCCGCACACCAAGAAGCCCAAACATTTATTAGTGATACTGAGCCCTTTAGATCGTCTAGTTCGATATTTGATTTTGGTTGGTGAAGTGTTGGCAGATCGAATTCTGGTGCCGGTTCATTTATTAGTGGAGAGGGAATATATCTAGGATCATTCTGCAACCCGTAAATAAATAATACTGTAAGACCAAGAAATAGTGTGAGAGGTAAAAGATAGCGTATCATTTAGTTTATGATATTGTTTCATTATTAATAAGGATTGTTTTTCTTTTTTGTCGTTCTAAGCGGTAACGTCTATCTGCTGTTGCTAACAAACCACCAAATGCCATAAATATTGCCCCAAGCCATATCCAACGAACGAAGGGTTTATGATAAAGCCTTACACTCCATGACTCATTGTCGAGCGGTTCACCCAATGACATATAAATATCCCTAGTAAATCCAGCATCAATACCAGCTTCTGTCATTGGCATATCACGAACAGTGTAGATTCTTTTTTGAGAGCGAAGTGTCGTTATAAAGCGTCCATCTTTTTTTACATCTACAACTGCTTCAGTCGCTTCATAATTAGGACCAGATACTTGTCTCAAATTTTTTAGATTAAACTGATAATTTGAAAATTCAATAGTATCCCCAACAGCCATACGCTCATGGATATCAACACTATGATTACTCGTTATTGTTATCCCGACAATACAGATTGAGAAGCCCACATGTGCTAACAACATCCCATAATAACTATAAGGAATAATCATCAATGACATTAACTTATTCTTTTTATTTTTTATCCGCAGATAAAGTGAATAAAAAGTAGTGAGAACTATCCATAGTGCTGCAACGATACCCATGCAAGTTTTTAATTGATTATTTTCAAAAAACATTAAACCGATAGCAATACCTATGAAAATAGCTGATGCTAATAAATAACGCAGCCGCTTTAATTGCTGAGAAAAATAATCTTGTTTCCATCTTGTAAGTACCCCGAAACCAAGAAAGATTACAAGAGGAGACATTATTGGAATAAATACGGCGTTAAAGTAAGGTGCACCTACAGATATTTTACCAAGATTTAAGGCTTCGATAATCAATGGATAAATTGTTCCAAGCAATACTGTTAACATAGCAACTAAGAATAAAATGCTATTCAAAAGTAAGAATGTTTCACGAGATAGTAATTTAAATGTACCCTCTGTTTTCATCAATGGAGCACGATATGCATAAAGTATGAGAGATCCACCGATAAACACCGCTAATAATGCAAGAATAAATACTCCACGCGTTGGATCGGTGGCAAAAGCATGAACAGAGGTAAGCACTCCTGAACGCACCAAAAATGTTCCAAGTAGACTTAGAGCAAAAGCACAAATTGAAAGTAATATCGTCCAGTTCTTGAATATCTCTCTTTTGTCTGTTGCAGCCAAAGAGTGAATGAGTGCGGTTCCAATTAGCCAGGGCATGAATGAGGCATTTTCGACTGGATCCCAAAACCACCATCCTCCCCATCCCAATTCATAGTAGGCCCACCAACTTCCTAACGCGATACCCAATGTTAAAAATATCCATGCGAATAATGTCCAGGGACGAGACCATCTAGCCCATGTTGTATCTAAATTCCCTCCTAAAAGTGTTGCAACAGCAAAACTAAAAGCAACGGAGAATCCAACATACCCCATGTATAGTATCGGCGGGTGAATGATTAGACCAAGATCTTGTAGCAGGGGATTTAAGTCTGCACCATTTTCAGGAATTGGAAAAATACGATCAAATGGATTGGAGGTAAACAGCATAAACAGTAAAAAGCCTATACTTATCATTCCCATCGTGCTGATGACGCGAGATAAAAAATACTCAGGTAGACGTTGACTAAAAAAAGTTACTGCAATAGTCCAAATATTTAATATAAGTACCCATAATAATAATGAACCTTCGTGAGCACCCCATACAGCTGAAAATCGATAGTACCATGGTAGTAGTGTATTAGAATTATTTGCAACATAAGACACCGAAAAATCATTAGTTAAAAAAGAGTAAACTAAAATTGCAAAAGAAATTGCTACAAAAAAGAATTGCAAACGCGCAGTGGGCCTTGCAAGAGACATGAAGGTTTGGTTACCGTTAGAAGCCCCAATCATTGGAAAAGTGCTCTGAACAACTGCCATTGCCAATGCTAAAATTAATGAGAAATGTCCAAGTTCAGCTATCATTTTTATAATTAATTTTTAATTTAAATTATTAGGGGAAATATTTTTTGCTTTTTCTAAGGCATCCGCAACTTCCGGAGGCATATAATTTTCATCATGTTTTGCTAGGACCTGATTTGCAATAAAAATATTGTCAGGCTGCAGTACTCCATTAGCAACAATTCCTTGTCCTTCTCGAAATAAATCTGGAAGTATACCGTCATATTGGACCTCTACTTCGTTTATTGTATCCGTTAATATAAAACTAACTTTTAAATTATTAGGATTTCTTTTAACAGTACCCTCTAGAACTAATCCTCCTATTCGAAAGTTTCGCCCAGCTTGTGCTTCACCATTAATTACATCTGTTGGGCTATAAAAATACATTAAATTTTTTTCAAACGATGTAAGAATTAGACTAGCAGATAAACATACGCCCAATAAAACCATGACTATAACAATTATACGTTTTTTTCTAGGCTTCATTATTATCTTTTATTTTTTTTAATTTTCTTAAATTATATAATATCTTCTTTTCTTTCTTTTTTATCAGGATGAGATTAAAAATTAATACAATAGCTGTAATAGCATATGCTGACCATACATAAATTCCATATCCACCCATATAGAAGAAATCATTTAGCATCATAATTTAATTATCCAGTAACTTTTTTACCCATGCAGTGTTGTATTCACTCTCAATAATCTCATTCCTGACACCCATTAGAGCTACATATATATAAAAAGTTTTATAAGCAGCCAACATTAATAATAAAGGTATAAGCATTGAATAATGAATTGAAGGTGTATCAAGTTTACTAATTGTTGGGCCCTGATGTAATGTACTCCACCATTCAACGGAATAATGGATTATAGGAATATTGATAACCCCAATTAACGCTAATATTGCTCCGGCACGTGCAGCAATTCGCTTATCATTAAACGAGGATTGTAATGCTATATAGCCTAAATAGAGGAATAATAAAATTAGCTCAGAGGTTAATCTTGCATCCCATACCCAATATGTCCCCCACATTGGCTTGCCCCAGATAGCACCAGTTGTTAGCGCCAAAAAAGTAAAAGATGCTCCTATTGGCGCGCTAGCCCTAGCTACAAAATCAGCAATTTTGATTCGCCATATAAGAGTTATTGCTCCTGATGTAGCTAGAACTAGGTATACGAAAAGGGACATCCATGATGCTGGAACATGTATATATATAATTCTATAGCTATCTCCTTGCTGATAATCTGCTGGAGCTAATACTAATCCCCCATATAAACCAGCAATGAAGCAAGCAATACATACAAATGCAATCCACTTTGATAGAACTAAAGATATATTATAAAAATACTTAGGCGATCCAAATTGGTGTATCCACTTGTACATTGTTAGCTTAACCTTATTCGTAGAGCAGCAGAGGCTGCAATGGGCGCTAAACTTATTGCTAGAAGAAGTATTCCTCCAAGAAAATAAGTTTCAGCAATAATAGATTGATTTATCGATGCATTATTGACAGCTAATATAGAAAAAATTAGAACAGGCATAGATAAAGGTAAAATAAGTAAACTGAGCAACATACTACCGCGTAATCCGATTGTTAATACAACCATCACAGATCCAAAAAGGCTTAGTGTCGGAGTACCCAGTAAGAGTGTTATAAAAAGAGCGAGTATAACATCGACAGGCAAAGAGAATATCAAACCCATTAATATAGATATTATTATCAAGGGAATTCCGAACGTTAGCCAGTGAGCTATTATCTTTGCAGATACAATTAATGTTAGAGGGTATCGAGATAAAGTAATTTGCTCAATAGTTCCATCCTCAAAATCAGATCGAAAAATCGACTCTAGTGATAAGCAAGTAGCTAATAGTGCGCTAATCCAAATCACTCCAGGAATCAGTTCATTAATTAATTTTGCATCAGATCCGAAAGTTAAAGGAAATAAAACAATTATGATAATAAAAAAAATCAATGAATTAATAAAGTCTGTTTTGTCGCGCATAGCAAGAATTAGATCACGTTTCAGCATCACAAAAAAAATGTTGATAGATTCAGACATTGTTATTTCCTAAATGGATGCTTTTTAATGGGTATTGATTAAACTCCATTTCCTGATGTGTTGTAAAAATTACAATTCCGCCAATGTTACAATGATTAATGATTATATTTTCAACCATCCTTTTACCATGTTTATCCAATGCGTTAAACGGTTCATCGAGCAACCATAATTTTGATCTAGTCATTAATAATCTTGATAAACTTAACCGTCTTTGTTGTCCAGCTGATAAGTTTCCGGCATATAATTCTTCAGTATCTGAAAGACCAACTGTATTGAGAATTTCTGTATAGTCTTGATTTTCTATTACTCCTCCAAGAGCTGATATAAATTGTATATTTTCTTTGATAGTTAACGAGGATTTAATAGCATTTTTATGCCCTAGGTATAGTGTATCTTTATGAAAACTATTATGATATTCATAGATATCCTCATTGTTCCACTCTATTGTTCCTTTTGAAGGGCGGATAAGTCCCGAACAAATCTGTAATAAACTACTTTTTCCGCTACCATTTGTTCCGTCAATTTGAAGCAAGTCTCCATCTTTCATGGTAAAAGTAAGATCGCTAAATAGAATGTTATTATGACGAACACATTCAAGATTATTGACATTAAATTGCGGCATATAATTTTTTATATTACTTATGTTAATTTATTATAGTCGATATTCTACAGAAACTATGTAAGCTTATGAAACTATGAAATCTTTATTTATTTTAATAAGCTTGAGCCTTTTTATCTTGTCATGCGGCCAATCTAATTATGACCTTGCCCACTCGATCTACAAAGCTGGCGATTATGAGAGAGCATTCAAGGAATTTACTTTTCTTGCCAATGGCGGTGACGTAAGAGCACAGTACCATCTGGGCTACATGCATGAAAATGGAGAGCATATAACACAAGACTATGTAGAAGCTGCAAGGTGGTATAAGAAATCAGCAAAAAAAGGGTACCCAGAATCTCAAATTAGATTAGCACAATTGTACATAACTGGCTTAGGTGTTGACAGAGATTACTGGAAAGCAATGAAGTGGTCTCGAAAAGCGGCTGTGCAGGGAAATGCAGAGGCTGAAGCAAGCATCGGATATTTATTTCACGATGGTATTGGAGTTAATCAGGATTATACCGAGGCTGTAAAATGGTATCGAAAGGCAGCGCTAAAAGGATGGGCTAAAGCTCAGCATGACTTAGGAGTCATGTACCAAAATGGCAGAGGACTTTCAAAAAATTATAATGAGGCGATCGGGTGGTATCGAAAAGCATCTAACCAAGGTTTTTTAGCTTCACAAGTCAATTTAATGAATATGTATCGTGAAGAACTTGGAATTCCAAGCGGAGACAAAGAACAATTCGAGTGGTTTCTGGATTCTGCTGAGAAGAATAATATTATGAGTCAATATAAACTGGCTGAATTTTATTATCTCGGCATGAATATTGACCAAGATTATATGCAAGCTTATGCCTGGGCGGGAGTCGTAGCTGCTCAAGGATTTAAGCCTGCAGAAGAAATCAGAGATAAAATAGAGGAAACATTTAATACTAATGAGCTTGTGGAGGCTAGATTATTGGCTAAAAATTATTGGAAGCGGTATGTAAAAGATAAAGAGTTATAGTTGATTATAAAAGTCCTACTTAAGGCTAAGTTTATTAGAGATTTTAGTTTTATATAATTAGATTTTTATAAATATGACAGTAATTATAGATAAAAATCATATAGTTATAGCCTTATTCTATATATAACTTGACATAAGATTAAAATACGAGGAATATCACGTCCCCATGAAATTAAATTATATGACAAAACAGGTATTCATCTGGCATCGCAACTTCCTATGCGATAGCTACGGGCATCTGTGTGTCAAAGGATTTTAACAGTCATCTAATTTAGAAAAAAATATTAATCCCAAAAAGGCCGCAGGTTTATTCACCAGCGGCCTTTTTTTTTACATGAAATTTGAGGCTCATAAATAAATGAGAAATTAAAATGAGAAGTTTAATTATATCCATAACATTATTTTGTTTTGAAATACTCAGTCCAACCGGAGTCAAAGCAAATGATTATACAACTAGAACTTATACGGTTAATTCATGTGAGTTATTCGCTGAAGATGCTTATCAGGCGGCAAATACCTATCGCAGAGGTGTTGTGTTAAAGGATATTCTTGACTTAATAGAGAATGCACCTATCGCTGAAAGTATAAAAAATCGAGCATTTCAGGCTGTACAATTAGTATGGAAAAATCAAATAGATAATCCCTCGTTAGCATATAGTCTAGCAATGGGGTTGTGTTTAAAGCCAAAAAAGGAAATGGCTCCTATTGATGATTTATGGGTGACATCACCAAGAACAACTAGAGAATTTTTTTAGTATATTTTTCTATTGCACAAGGACGTGTGATTACTTAATTATTTTCTGAATCATAACCTAGATTAGGAGCTAGCCATTTTTCCATAATTTTTATGTCTACCCCTTTTCTTTGTGCATAATTTCTAACTTGATCAAAATTAATTTTTCCTAGGCCAAAGTATCTTGATTCAGGATGCGAAAAATACCAGCCAGATATAGATGCGGTTGGGTACATAGCGTAAGACTCAGTAAGAGTTATCCCTGTATTCTTCTCAACTTGAATTAAATCCCATAGTGTTCTTTTTTCAGTATGGTCTGGACATGCAGGATATCCTGGGGCAGGGCGAATGCCTTTATATAGTTCTTTTATTAACCCCTCATTATTAATTGATTCATCGGGAATGTAACCCCAGTATTCTTTTCTTATTTTCGAATGCAAGCACTCAGCAAATGCTTCAGCAAAACGATCTGCTAATGCTTTTAACATTATAGCATTGTAGTCGTCATGGTCTGCCTCAAATTGTTTTATCTTTTCCTCCATTCCGAAACCAGCAGCAACAGCAAATGCGCCAATATAATCTTTCTTTTTAGTTTCTTTTGGAGCGACAAAGTCTGCTAGTGCATAATTATATTGGCCAGGGGGTTTTTTTGTCTGTTGTCGTAAAGAGTGTATGGTGGTTAAAAGACCATTTCTTTTTTCATTTGTGTAAATTTCAATATCATCGTAATTAACAGAATTCGCAGGAAATAAACCATAAACGCCTTTAGCTGAGAACCAATTTTCATTTATGATTTTTGACAACATAATTTCAGCATCATTGTAAAGACGAGCTGCTTCCTTACCAATAACTTCATCTTTTAGTATTCTGGGAAATTTACCAGCAAGTTCCCATGCCATAAAAAACGGTGTCCAATCGAAATATTCAATTAATTCAGTTAAGGAATAATTTTCAAAAACCTGAATACCTATTTTATTTGGCACAGAAGGCAAATAGTCATCCCAATTAATTTTCATTTGATTATGACGAGCTTCTTCAATAGTTAACCAATTTGTCTTTGCTTGTTTACCTTTATGACGCTCTCTTAAAGTCTCATACTCAGATTCTATTTCTTTAGAGTAATTTTTTTTCATTTCAATGTTAAGTAATTTTGTTGATACCCCAACTGCTCGTGATGCATCTCTTACATGAACAACTAAGTAATCATAATCTGGGTCGATTTTTACAGCTGTATGAGTTCTTGAAGTTGTTGCTCCACCAATTAATAATGGTATTTTAAATTTTTGCCTCTTCATTTCTTTGGCAACATGCACCATTTCATCTAAAGAAGGTGTAATTAATCCACTTAAGCCTATGATATCTACATTTTGCTCTCTTGCTGTATCTAGAATTTTTTGAGCTGGAACCATGACTCCAAGATCAATGATTTCATAATTATTACATTGAAGAACAACTCCGACTATATTCTTTCCTATGTCATGAACATCACCCTTAACTGTTGCTAAAATTATTTTCCCATTACTTTTAATTTTTTCTCCGCCTTTTTCTGCCTCAATAAAAGGAATAAGATAATTAACTGCTTTTTTCATGACGCGAGCACTTTTTACTACTTGTGGTAGAAACATTTTTCCGGAACCAAAAAGATCTCCTACAACATTCATTCCATCCATAAGTGGACCTTCAATAACTTCAATTGGTTTATTCGCTTCTTTGCGTGCTTCTTCTGTGTCTTTCTCTACATAATCAGCTATCCCCTTAACAAGTGCATATGTTAATCTTTCGCTTACTGTTCCTTTACGCCACTTGTTGTCTATTTTTTTTTGCTTTACTTTTCCTGTGTTTACACTATCAGCAAAATTTACTAGCCGTTCTGTTGCATCGTCATGGCGATTTAGTAAAACATCTTCAATATAACCTAATAGTTTGTTTGGAATTTCATCGTAGATTCCGAGTTGTCCTGCATTTACAATTGCCATATCCATACCGGATTGAATTCCATGAAATAAAAAAGCCGTATGCATTGCTTCTCTAACAGTGTTATTCCCACGGAACGAAAATGACACGTTACTTAAGCCCCCGCTTACTAATGCAAATGGTAGGTGTTTTTTAATTAGTTGTGTCGCTTCAAAAAAAGATATTGCATAGTCATTATGCTCCTCCATTCCTGTAGCGATTGTTAAAATATTCGGATCAAAAATAATATCTTCTGGAGGAAAATGAACTTTATTAATCAATATCTCATAAGATCGTTTACATACTTCAAATCTTCTCTCAGTAGTATCGGCCTGACCTTTTTCATCAAACGCCATGACGACAGTTGCTGCACCATAGCGTTTTATAAGTTTTGCATATTCAATAAATTTCTCTTCGCCTTCTTTGAGACTGATTGAATTAACGATTCCCTTTCCTTGTAAGCACCTTAGTCCTGCTTCAATCACAGACCATTTAGACGAATCAATCATTATAGGAACACGACTAATATCTGGTTCAGAGCTTATTAAGTTGATAAAATTAGACATTAATTTTTCAGATTCAAGCATGCCTTCATCCATGCATATATCTATAATTTGAGCTCCATTTTCAACTTGTTGTCGTGCAATATCCAATGCGGTTTCTAGATCTTGTTCTTCTTTAATTAGTTTAAGAAATTTAGGTGAGCCGGCTACATTTGTTCTTTCTCCGATATTTACAAAATTAACATCGCCACTAATATTAAATGCTTCAAGCCCACTTAATCTTTGTAAATTATCGATTTGAGATGGAATTCTCGGAGAGATTTTTTTTACAATTTTTGAGATTGCTGCAATATGTTCAGGTGTTGTGCCACAGCAACCTCCAACTATATTTAGAAATCCTGAATTAGCCCATTCTTCAATATGTTTACTCATATCATGAGCATCTAAATCATAATCACCAAATTCATTTGGTAATCCAGCATTGGGATGGGCACTTAAAAAGCAATCAGAAAAACTTGATAGCTCTTCAATATATTGACGTAAATCTTTAGGCCCCAAAGCACAATTAAGCCCGATAGAAATAGGTTTGGCATGTTTTACTGAATTCCAAAAAGCTTCAGTTGTTTGACCCGTTAACGTTCTTCCTGATGCATCGGTAATAGTTCCCGAAATCATTATTGGTAGAAGAACATTCTTTTTTTCAAAATACTCATCAATAGCAAACAATGCAGCTTTAGCATTTAATGTATCAAATATGGTTTCAACTAAAATTAAATCAGAGCCACCATCCACAAGACCTGTCAAGGCTTCGGAGTAACTACTAACAAGTTCCTCGAAACTAATATTTCTATACCCTGGGTTATTAACATCTGGTGAAATTGAACAAGTACGATTTGTTGGCCCAAGTACACCTGCAACAAAACGAGGTTTACCATCTTTATTTTCAAAGTCATTTGCGACAGTTCTTGCTAGGGAAGAACTTTGTTTGTTTAACTCATAAACCAAGTCTTCCATTTGATAGTCTGCCATGGCAACACTTGTTGAGTTAAATGTGTTAGTTTCAACGATATCAGCACCAGCATCAAAATAAGCGTTATGAATTGCCTTGATGATCTCAGGTTGTGTTAGAGATAGGAGATCATTATTACCTTTCAAATCGCAATTATGTTCACTGAATCGATCGCCTCGATAATCTTTTTCCTCGAGTTTATAGGACTGAATCATTGTGCCCATTGCCCCATCGAGGATCAGAATACGCTCTCTCAAAAGTTGTTCTAATTGCTCACACTTTTTATTCATACTTAATTGTTTATCAATTTTCTAAGTTTTTACAAGGATATCAGTATAAAACATAAACTGTTAAGAACTCTCTTACATAAATAGCAGTAAAAGTTACGCTATGACAGCATCTGTATTAAGAAGTGCGGTTTTTGTAGGATTATTTAATAAAACTATGCTTTATTCAATTATTGCGTGTGAGCTTTTAGGTCTAAATTTAAACCAAAAGATATAGCCAATAGGCCAGACAATTAGCGCCATTAATATCCCTTTTGTTAAAGCCAAAACAGCTGCAATTACAAATACAACAGCTAATATTGATCCTTGAACTTTCATATTTCGAGTAACTGCATCACCGTATATCCACAATATACTACACACATAAACCGAGCAAAAAATTATAAAAATAAAAACATCTGTCGAATTACTGAACGAAATAGACACGTAAATCTCCTTTGAAATTATTCTTTCATGTGATGTTTAGCGTCAACAGGACGCATTGTTGCATTCATTATTAACGCCACGAACAACACAACTGCCATTAAATACATAGTCGTATTATAAAGTCCAGAAGTCGGATCAACAGTTCCCGAAGGCGCTATTTCCATTAATTTATTGATTGTAACTGTTTTTGCAGCTACTAGTTGCTCAAGCTGATCTATACTGGCGCCAAATTTTTCTTGAAATTTAGTCGGATCAATTTTGTCGACTAAGTCATTAATTGCATTTTTAACAGATATTTCTCTTAGAGATGTAATAGCAAGAGGGCCGAAAACACCTGCACTTGCCCATGCAGTTAATAGTCGTCCATGTATACCGCCAACATATTTTGTTCCAAATATATCAGCAAGATAAGCTGGAATTGTCGCAAAACCACCACCATACATTGTAAATATGAGCATAGTTGCGGCATAGAAATACACTAACCATACAACACTCGGGTTAACACTAACTTGTTGTGCTGTATATGGTATTGAGCAATATAAAATAATACCCAGTGTAAAAAATATCCAATAGGTGTTTCTTCGTCCAAGATAATCAGATGAACTCGCCCAGACAATACGACCTATCATATTGAAGAGACTAATCATTAGGACATAGGTAGATGCAAAGGCAGCATCCACAATGTGCGGTAGCGTGCTACCAAAAATTTCACTCATCATAGTCTTAGCAACACCCAAGACCCCAATGCCAGCTGTTACATTGAAGCATAAAATTACCCATAATTGATAAAATTGACGAGTTTTTAGTGCTTCATCAATATGAACATGATTTTGAGTAATCATACTTTCTTTTTTATCTTTAGCCGGCGGCTCCCAACCTTTTGGCTTCCAACCATCAGGAGGAACACGATAGCCAAAAGCAGCACACATCATGATTACAAAATAGATGGCGCCTAAAGTAAAAAAAGCTTGCGCAACTCCGACGGTCCCCGTGCCTACAAGGTAGACGCCTTCAGGTCCAGGTACATACATATTAGCCAGATCATTAGCCCCGACAACGACAACTTCCCGAAGCTCACCAGAAATCTCAGTAAGACGTCTTCCACCTTTTGTAATTAATTCAACAGCATCAATAGCTCCAAGGTACTCAGGAGCTCTATAATAGAATTTAATAAACGGTTCGATCATAAATTTAGCTATCATCGCTCCGCCACCAAAACCCATAATAGCAATCCCTGTAGCCATACCACGTCTATCTGGAAACCATCTTATTAATGTTCCAACGGGGGAGACATACCCGAGTCCAAGTCCGCATCCACCAATTACTCCATAACCAAGGTACAGCAACCAAAGTTTGCCAGTTAGGATTCCGATTCCACCAACAAGAAAACCACCACCCCAACAAATTGCAGATACAGTCCCCACCATACGAGGACCAACTTTTTCAAGCCATTTACCTCCTACAGCAGCAGATAAACCGAGAAAAATAATTGCAACAGTAAAAATCCAGACCACACTTTTTAGAGTCCAGTCATCTGCAGCGCTAGTTACTACGCCTAGACGTTTTATTAAGGCAGGATTAAAAAGACTCCACGCATATACCGAGCCTATACAAAGGTGTATTCCCAAAGCAGCGGGGGCTATTAACCAACGATTGAAACCTTCTTTTGCTACAATATGTTTTTTTAACAAAATATCTAGCATAACTAGACTCTCCCTTTAAATTTTTATATTTCTCATTCTTATTTTTTTATTGCGTTTATTTTTTCTTGACGGCGGCCAAAAAAAATTTGTAGTTCGCTAGCATAAACACTATTATTCACAATTGAAAGTACTAGGTGCTAGCTGCCTAAAAATTATGACAGCTATGTTAAACGGGAAGTCGGTCAGATTCCGACGCTGCCCCCGCAACGGTAGATGAGTCAAAATTCATTCAATTAAGCCACTGTGTCAAAAAAAAAGACATGGGAAGGTGATGAATCGATGCATTGCATGCTCATAAGCCCGGATACCGGCCTCTTACTGTATTAAAAACAAACTGCGGGCGGCAGTATGGAATCATCTTTATGACATCATAAAAAAAATTCGTAATAGTTATGTTACGAACCGGTTCCTCTAGCTCGCATATTATTTCAATAGAAATGCATAAGCAGCGCGGGGAGTTACTAATTAATGTTGTTACGCAATTTTTTATATCTCATGATCGTATTTTCTCTTTCAGTCAATTCTTTAGCTGATGAAGTGAAGGAATTTAGTAAACTAATTGTTAATGGAACGAGATTGGATCAAAATAATATTGAGAATTTACCATTAAATATTTCTGTAATAACTGCAGAAGATATAAATTTAAGTCCAGCAAAAACAATTCCCGAATTACTCTCATTTCAACCAGGTATTCAAAAAATTAGCCAATTTGGCAATCATGCTGTCAGAAGTAATATTGATATACGTGGGTTTGGGGCGAGGGGCGTCGAAAATACATTAATTTTATTAGATGGAAAACGGTTAAATGATAATGACCAATCCTCAATAAATTTCAGCGCAATACCAATGAAAAATATTGAGAGAATTGAGATTATTAAAAGTGCTGGCGGAGTGCTTTATGGTGACGGAGCAGTAGGCGGTGTAATTAATATAATTACCAAGTTAGCGCCATATAAAACTAAAAAATATTCGATTGAACAAACAGCTGGTTCTTATGATTCGGTTACGACAGATTTAGCAGCAGAATACAGTAATGAGAAAATTTCATTTAATTTATTTGGAAATCTTATCCATTCAGACGGCTATAGAATCAATAACAAACTAGAACAGCAATCATTATCTACAAATCTTAATTATTTTTTCAGTAAAACAGAATTATTTTTAAAATTTGGTTTTTCTGAGCAAAATTTAAGACTACCTGGTGATAGATCAGTAAATTTTGTAACAGGTGTAGATGAGTTTTCATCTGATAGGAAAGGTTCGGATGATGCCTTTGATTTTGCTATTGAAGATGCTAGTTTTTTTACTTTGGGCCTTATTCATTCCTTTGATGAAAAGATAGAGTTGATAGCTGATGCAGGATATAAAACGAAAGAAACTGATATATTTTTAAAGAACAATCAGGAGTTTCGTACTACAACACATGCAAACCTATATTTCTCTCCTCAATTAAAAATGAAATTTGATTTATTCAAAACCACACATAACATTGATTTAGGTTTTGATTTTTATCATTATCAATATAATTTAGATATTGAAAATAGGACTGTAGCTGATACTAATCATGATATAGCACAAGCACAGCATAGAATAGATATCGAGCAGGAAAATTATTCATTTTACTTAAATGATTTTTTCAAGATAACACCACAAACATCTTTTCAAGCAGGGGCACGAGTACAATACGCAGATATTGATGCTTTTGACCAGTTTGATCCAACTGCTACGTTAAATTTTGGATCTGCTAGCAATCAAAGAGCATCGCTTAATAAATCTGATAATGGGTATATGGCTAATCTTGGTATTAAGCACCAATTTAATCAAAATATTGCTAGCCATATAACTGTTGGGCAGAGTATGCGTTTTGCAAATAATGATGATTTTAATCAATTAGCAGAAGTAACATTTGCAAAGAGTTTCTCTAACATTAAACCGCAGAGGGGTAGATATATTGATTCTGGGGTTACATACTCAAAAAAAGATTTTGATACTTCGCTCAGTCTTTACTTGATGAAAATTACAAATCAAATTGATTTTGACCCAGCACGTTCAATCAATAGAAATAGCGATCCTATAGAAAGAAAAGGATTAGAGTATAGTGTTTTATATAGGCCAAATAATAGAATATCAACAAGACTAAATTATTCTTTAACAGAGGCTACTTTTGATGATGGTGCAAATAAAGGCAATGATATTCCACTTGTTGCTAAGCACTCGGTTAGCTTGACTGCTTATTATAATATTTTTAAAAATATGAACTTATCAGCAACATGGAATTATGTTGGAGATAAATTTTTTGATAATGATCAGGATAATACTTTTTTCGCAAAAATCCCTTCACATTCAACTGTGGACATGAAAATGACGTACGAAAATGATGATTTTGATATAGATTTTTCCGTGAATAACCTATTGAACAAGGAGTATTTCGAGACAGGAACGACTAATAGCCTGCTTTTTGATGCCGCACATACGCGATTTAACGCTCAACCTATGCCAGAAAGAAATTTTTCGTTTACAATGCGTTATAATTTTTATTAATAGATTTTTAATTGGGATAAATAAAAGATAAGAAATGAAGATTAATCAAAATTTTATAATCATAGGTTTGATATTATTTGCAATTGCTCTAAGAATCGTTCCTCATCCACCGAATTTTACACCAATAGGTGCGATTGGTTTATTTGCAGGCTGCTATATAACTGTTAAAAGTTTTTGGTTGGTCCCGATTATTGGTTTACTAGCTAGTGATTTAATAATTGGATTTTATAATCCAATTTCTATGTTTTATGTATATTTTTCATTTATTATTTCTTCGTTCATCGGCTATTTTTTCCTAAAAAATAAAAATACTCCATTGAGATTAGTATCAGCTGCCTTAATTTCAGCTATTCTATTTTTTATTTTTAGTAATTTAGGTGTATGGCTGTCCGGTACAATTTATTCGCTTGACCTTAGTGGACTAATCGCATGTTATTTATTAGCTATTCCTTTTTTCGGTAATACATTAATTAGCGAATTATTTTATTCTTTAATTTTATTTGGTAGCTATTATTTTTTTACCCAGCAAATTGAAAAGAATCAAAAATTTACTTTTAAATGATAGTTCATTTATATAATTTATTAATTTTTATAGAAAAGTATTGATTTAATGTCAAATAGACTAACAAAAATTTATACGCGTAAAGGTGATGATGGTGCAACTGAACTATCAAATCGCGACAGGATTGATAAATGCGATACCCGTATTGAAGCAATGGGGGATATTGATGAGTTAAATAGTATATTGGGCCTTTTGAGAGCGAATAACATACCAAGTGAAATATCTAGTTATCTATTAAATATTCAACATAGATTATTTGACATAGGCGCTGAATTAGCTATTCCTGGAAATGCTGTAATATCACCCGAATCAGTAGATAAATTGGAAGAATTAATAGATAACTTCAATGCAGATTTACCCTCATTAAAAGAGTTTATTTTACCCGGCGGTTCCTTATCAGCATCAATATGTCATTTAGCGAGAACTATTTGTAGGCGCTCTGAACGTACTCTTGTCAGGTTGGCACGAAAACAAACATTTAATGCGGAAACGTTACGATATGTAAATCGTTTGTCAGATTTACTTTTTGTATTTGCAAGAACACTCAATCAAAAAGAGGGCGATAAAGAGGTATTATGGGATAGCGAGAGATTAAAACGTTCGGTGTAAATCACTTCGCATCTATTAGCTCTTCTTAACTCCTAACGATCGGTGTGAATAGTGTCACGAAATTGCCTTTCTTTTAGTTCATGACGCTCCTGTGCTTCAAGACATAATGTAGCAACTGGTCTCGCTTCAAGCCTTTTGATCCCAATTTCATCACCAGTTTCTTCGCAGTAGCCATATGTACCTTCGTCTATTCTTTGAATTGCGGCGCCAATTTTTCGTAGAAGTTTTCTCTCGCGGTCTCTAGTGCGCAGTTCAAGGCCAAATTCTTCTTCTTGAGTAGCTCTGTCTGCTGGATCAGGAAAATTACTAGCATCCTGTTGCATATGAGAAATGGTTCTATTCACTTCATCCTGTAGATCAGTTTTCCACTCAATCAATATTTTACGAAAATGCTCTATTTGATCTTTACTCATATAGGATTCATTGTGCTTTCTTTGGTATGGCTTGAAATCTGGTTTATCAATACTAGATCTTTTTAATTTAAATTTTTTATTTAAAATAATAGTATTTTTAACAGCTACTTTCTTCTTAACAGCCACTTTCTTCTTAACAGCCACTTTCTTCTTAGCAGCCTTTTTCTTAGCTACTTTCTTCTTAGCAGCCTTTTTCTTAGCCACTTTCTTCTTAGCAGCCTTTTTCTTAGCTACTTTCTTCTTAACAGCCTTTTTCTTAG
>MDSV01202286.1_pt1 | contig 19414 bp, 9 predicted proteins | sample 810851 | NCBI WGS metagenome assembly MDSV01 (sample SAMN05326640, study PRJNA326480) | marine metagenome | isolation source: seawater | place: Atlantic Ocean: North East | collected 2012 | reverse complement strand
GATCTCGTCGTACCCGCTGAGCACGGCGTCGTGGAGCGTCGTCATGGCGTCGGTGTCTGGAGGCGTCGCGCGCGACGGGACGGTGCGATGGATTTGAAATCGCACCGTGTGGAGAGCGACATTTTGACGAGTCGTGACTCGTCGATGAGTCTCTCGAGCGCCTTTTCCGCGCGCCCGAGGTGACGCGCGCGCGCTCGATGGGGCGTCACCGCTCGGCGCGCGATTCGACGGGATGTCGGTCGCGGTGTTTGAAAACGTCGGTCTCGTCGCCGCCGTCGTCGCCCTCGTCGTCGCGCAGGGATTGAAACCGCTCACGGCGCGAGGGGCGGGCGGGCCGTGGAAACCGTCGCTGGCGTTCGCGAGTGGTGGATTTCCGAGCTCGCACAGCGCCTTCGTGTGCGCGCTCGCCACGGGAGTGGGGGCGCAGTGGGGGTTAGATTCTGGGTCGTTCGCGTGCGCGGTGGTGATCGCGTGCGTGGTGATGTACGACGCGACGGGGGTGCGAAGGCAGGCTGGATTTCACGCGACGGCGATCAACACGCTCGTGGCGGGCGTGTACGGGACGAACGCGACGAACGGGACGGGTGCGACGGGTGCGGCGCCGGTGAGCGCGAACGTGGACGTCGAACGGGCGAGCGGTGACGATGGACAAGGCGTGGACTCGCTCACGGAGACGTTGTTCGACGAAGGGTTCGACGCGTTCGTGCGGCGGTTGCAGGAACGACCGCTTCGCGAGCACATCGGACACACGCCCGTGCAAGTCGTCGCGGGGGCGGTCACCGGCGTCGTTATCGGCGTCGTGATCAGTGTGAGTATGATCGTGGTGGAGTAGGAGGTAGCGTACAAGTATTTGTAAATCTACAGTATCATTAATTCGGTGGCTCGCCACCTGTCTATTTTCTATGCGGCGCGAGAACGCGTGGCGCACGCCGAGGACCTCACGCCTTCATACCGATGACTATGAAAGTCATGAATATGACCATGACGAGAAGAATGTATATGCACATGATAGCGACGCTTTGTTTCTGTGATTTTTCCGCTTGGACCAACTCTTTGCGACCCTCCTCGACGGCGACGGCGACGGATTGACAGTTGTAATCGATGCGATCCAAGACGGTGCCTTGATCGATGATCAGCGCAGATAAATCCTTCATCACCGCCCCCAAGTCTTGCACCGACTCTAAGATTTTCACCACCTCGCGATCGCGCTCGATGCTCACCGTCTCCGCGCGGTTCAACATTTCCATGCGCATCAACTCTCCGCCGCCGCCGTTTGCCGCCCCCTCGCTCGTACCCCCACTAAACTGCGCGTATGAATCCAGCCCGGCGGCGCCGGGACCTCGATCTTGCTGTTGCTTCAATTTCGCGAGATAATCCTTTTGTTGTTTCCTAAAATCTTGCGACAGTTTATTCAGCTCCATCACGAGCTTTCGCTGCGCATTCACTCGCACTTTCTCCTCCCCCTGCTCCCCTGTCGCCCCCACCGACCGAATCGTCAGATCGCAGCGCTTAAACAACTTCGTCACCTCCCTCGTCAACGCCTCGGCCACGATCTCTTCCCCCCCGACGTCTTCAAAATTCGGCAACAACGCCTTGGCGTGCGCCTCTCGCAGCGCCAGTAAATTTTCCCTAATCCTCGCCACGTCCCTCCCCGCCTCATCGCACCTCTCCACCCACTTCGGCACCACCCCTCCGCGCATCGGCACATCGATCACCGTCGCCTCATCGCTCCTCTCCCCCAACGCCGCGTCCAATAACCTCGACGTTCCCGCGCGCGCGTCCGTCCCGAATCTTCCCAACCCGACATCGCTCGCACCCTCTCGCCGCGTCGCGCGGTGCGCCTCCCTCGCTCGCGCGTACGCGCTCGTGAGATTTCTGTGCGCGCCCACGTGCGTCGCCATCCCTCGCGCGCGCCCCCTCGATCGCGTCACCGAGTGTCGACGAACGCATTCATCCATTCATTCTCATTCATTCATTCATTCATTCATTTTCAAAGTCGTTGACGACCGAGCCACCCTCGTTCGCGCGAACTCGTCGACGCCGCGCGCCACAACGCGTCGCGCGCTCCTCGGTGACGAGCGCGACGTGCGCGTGGGTCGACGATGACGATGCCCGGCGTCGAGGCGGCGGTGACGCACGCCGTGGCGGTCGGCGCGGAGGTGTGGGTGCCGCTCGAGCGCGTCACGGATGAAGATGCGACGCGGGAGGACGTCAGCGCGTCGTACGCGCGCGGTGTGGTGAAACGAGTGGACGAGAGCGCGGATGCGATCGATGTTGAGGATGGACTCGGTCGAAGGATGCGCGCCAAGGCGTCGGCGGCGCTGTTAAGGGACGCGGTGACGCAGGAGGACATGGTGAAGCTGAACCATCTGCACGAGCCGGGCGTGTTGGATAACCTGCGACGACGATACGCGATGGACGATATATACACGTACACGGGATCGATTCTGATCGCGGTGAATCCGTTCAAGGAGGTCGGGCACCTGTACGACGAGCGAGTGATGGGGATGTATCGAGGGTCGAGGTTCGGGGATTTGAGCCCGCACGTGTACGCGACGGCGGACTCGGCGTACGAGGCGATGAAACGGGAGGGGGAGTCGCAGAGCATTTTGGTGAGCGGGGAGTCGGGGGCGGGGAAGACGGAGACGGCGAAACTGTTGATGCGGTACATCGCGCGCGCGTCGGCGAGCGAAGGCGGGGCGAAGGACGCGCGAGAGGCGGGCGAGGAGACGCAGGATAAAATCTTGGAGAGTAATCCGCTTTTGGAGGCGTTTGGGAACGCGAAAACGGTACGAAACGACAACAGTAGTCGTTTCGGTAAATATGTTGAGATGCAGTTCAACGCTGCGCATCAGATTAGTGGAGCTGCGATCCGCACGTATCTTCTCGAGCGCAGTCGCGTCGTCAAGTTGACGGAGGGTGAACGAAACTTTCACATCTTTTATCAGCTTTGCGCGGGAGCGGACGAAGAATCCAGGAGCGAATGGCGTTTGAAGGATGCGAAGTATTTCAACTATCTCAATCAAAGTTCATGCTTTGAGTTGAATGGCGTCGACAACGCGAAGGAGTACGAGCGCACCGTTCAAGCGATGGATGTCATCGGTATCGATGCCACAGAACGGCGGAACATTTTGAGCGTCCTCGCGGGCATTCTCCACCTGGGCAACGTCAAATTCATCGATGCGGCCGACTCCGACGACGATGGGTGCGTTCTCGACGGCGATGACGCTAAAAATGCGCTTCTCGATTGCGCCGCAGTTTTGAAGGTGGACGCTGGAAATCTCGAACAGTCGTTGCGTTCTCGTCGGATAGTGCTGGCTGACGAAGTGATTCACAAATCCCTGTCCGCAGCCACCGCTTCACACTCGCGCGATGCGCTCGCGAAGAGTCTGTATTCAAAATTGTTCGACTTGCTCGTCGATCGCGTGAACGCAAGCATCGGACAAGACGAGAGCTGCAAGTCGTGCATCGGCGTGCTCGATATATATGGGTTCGAGAGTTTTGCCGTTAACTCATTTGAGCAGTTTTGCATAAACTTTGCCAACGAAAAACTTCAACAACATTTCAATCAGCACGTATTCAAGATGGAGCAAGAAGAATATGAAAAGGAAGGGATCGATTGGTCTTATATCGACTTCGTTGACAATCAAGACATACTCGACGTGATTGAGCGCCGCAGTAATGGAATCATATCGCTGTTGGACGAGTCATGCGTGCTTGGCTCTACGACGGACGAACAATTTGCGCACAAGTTATATTCTGGCCTGAAGGACGAGGGTCGGTTTAGTAAACCGAAACTGTCGCAAACGGCGTTCACACTGTCACATTACGCCGGCGACGTTACGTACGAGAGTGAAAACTTTCTTGACAAGAATAAGGACTTCTTTATCCAGGAGCATGAAGACATTCTAGCGCGTGGCTCGCATGAAGAATTGAAGAGCATGTTCGCGTCGTCTGGCGATGAAACTGATGGCTCTAATAGATCGAAATCTTCGACAAAGTTTAAGTCTGTCAGCGCTCGATTTAAGAAGCAGCTCGGTGAGCTCATGTTGAAACTCAACGCAACTGAACCTCACTTTATCAGATGCATCAAGCCGAACGCAGAATCAAAACCATCTTCTTTTGAGTGTGCGAATGTGCTTCAGCAACTTCGATGCGGTGGTGTTCTCGAAGCAATCCGGATCAGTTGTGCCGGTTACCCCTCTCGAAAGAACATTGAAGTCTTCCTCGCGAGATTCGGTCTTCTTGCACCGCGAGCGGCCGCGTTGTACTTTGAAGGTCGAGAGGTGGAGGCCCTGGAAGGCATTCTGCGCGCCGCGGAGGTGGAAGGATGGCAAATAGGTAAGACGCAAGTGTTTTTAAGATCGGGACAAATGGCCGTCCTCGACGTCATGCGATTGAATAAGCTTAACGGCGCCGCGACGTACATTCAAAGTAGAGCTCGCACTTTCATGAAACGCAAGCATTTTTGCGAAATGCGCGAGGCGTCCATCAAGGTTGCTGCTGCGACGCGCGGTATGCTTGCCCGTAAGAGAGTCAGGAGCATGAGAGAAGAGATAGCCGCAGTGCGCATCCAGACTGCTTTCAGGGCTATTCGGATGCGAGTGCAGTATCAACGCACTCAAGATGCGACGAGAAAACTTCAAGCCATTGTGAGAGGCGCACGTTTACGTAGAAGACTCCAGGAGACGCGTGAGACAGAAGATAACATGAACGCTGCTGCCACCCTCATTCAGTCTAAATGGCGAGGGAAGGCTGCTCGCGAAGAGTTCAAGGCGGTGAAGGCCAAGGCGCGACAAACAGGCGCTCTGCTCGAGGCAAAGTCTGCGCTCGAACAGAAGTTGGACTCTGAACGTGCTCGCACGGCGATGGAGCAACGTGCACGCCAAGATGACCTCGTCAAGTTTGAGTGCATGGAAAACGAGCTCCGAGCTCGTGTTGCCCAACTCGAAGACGAATTAGCTGCGGTGAAAATTCGTGCGGCCGAGGACACAGAGGCTCAGCTCATCGAGTTGAAGAACGCAAAGGATGAAATGGCAACGATGGCTGCAGAAACCGTCCAGTTGCGCGAGTGGAAATCATCTAGAGAGGAGCAGTTTGCCGAGCTGAACGCCAAACTAGAAAGTATTCAAGCACACTCATTGCAGTCTCCGCTGAAAACCACGCCGAGTAAACGCGAGACGAACGCATCTGTGAGTACGAACGTACTTGAAGACCTGAATGTACGAATTAGTGAAAAGGTGGAGCTCAACTCAAAACTTAGAAAAGAAGTAGACGCTCTCGCTCAAGAACGAACAGAGCTTGAAGACAAGGTGACGCAGCTTCGTGAAGAGATGGCTGAAATGGAAAAAGAGAATGAAGATTTGCGGTCGCAGTGTTCGCCTCTGCAGGAGCGTACGAATGGTCGATTCGCGTCTATTCTGAGCCCAATATCACCGATGAGTGGCTATGACTCGCCCGATACGCCAGGTACACCGAATAGCGACGACGTCGAGGCCGTGCTCGAGCGGGAGCAAGCCGAGCTCGACGCACGTAAAGCCAAGCTCGAACAAATGCGTTCTCACATGGAGTATTCCGTTCTGCTTAGCTTCGTAGAAAACGATGCCCAAGACGCTGGATTTACCGAAAACGGCACGCCTGTGCTCGCGTGCATCATTTTTCGATGCTTACTCAAGTGGGGCACGTTCGAGCTAGACAGAACCAGTCTATTCGAAAAGCTCATTGATGTCATGTCCATCAACTTGGAGCACTCGTCCGAAGATTACGAGGCGCTCACGTATTGGCTGAGCAACGCATTCACCCTTCTTCAGTTGCTTCATCGTACGTTGAAGACGAGCGCATCGGGTAGCAAGGAGAATCGAAGAAAAAGTGGCGGCTTGTTTGAACGCATCAATTCACGCTTCTCAAGAATTTCGAGTCCAACGTCCGCATCGCCGAGCGTACACGGTGTCGGTAAGATTGATGCCAAGTATCCGGCTTTCTTATTCAAACAGCAGCTAGCGGCGTTCGTCGAGAAAGTCTACGGAATCCTGAGAGATCGCGTGAAGAAAGACATAACACCTCAGTTTGCCACGTGCATTCAAGCGCCACGATGTCGCATGGATGTCACTGCTAAACTAACACGCAGTACATCAGCCGTTCGACCAGAGCTCGGTGACGGATGGATGAGAATTTTAGACACTCTCGACAAGGTTGTCAAGGCCATGGCCCTGAACAACGTCCCGCGTGAGCTGAACAAGCGCTTCTTTGTGCAAATTTTCTGCTTCATAAACGTCCAGATGTTCAACGCTCTCCTACTCAGACGAGAGTGCTGTTCGTTTTCGAATGGTGAGTACATTAAAATGGGTCTTTCTCTTCTGGATGGCTGGGCTCGCCAGCCTCAAAACGAAGCTGTCGGAGATGAGTCCTTGGATGAACTACGATTCATAAGACAGGCTGTAAATCTCCTCGTCATTCATCAAAAGCCGCAGAAAACTCTCAACGAAATCACTCTCGAACTCTGCCCTCAACTGAGCATTCAGCAACTCTACAGGATCAGCACGATGTACTGGGATGATAAATACGGCACAGAGTCGGTCAACGCCGACGTGTTGAAGGAGATGCGCAATCGCATGAACGAGGATACGGATTCACATTTGAGTAACTCCTTCCTACTCGATGACGATAGCAGTGTTCAGTTCAGCATCGAGGAAAGTATGGATGTGCAGACCATCAAGATCCATCTTACGGGCCAACTCGGACTGCCACCGGTGTTCTTAGAGAATCCTTCCTTTTCTTTCCTTCTTTCGCCGCCAAACGAACAATGACGTCACTATACTCTTCTCGGGTAATGACAGGAAAGTATACCGTGATGTGTTACACGCTGTAATGTCTACTGTACTACTGTTACATTTTCACATCACTCTGCCACTGTTTCCATGCGTGCGAGGGGAGAAGAGTGCCGGACGTGACCTTGACCTTCGGAATTATTTTGCTCCAAACCGCCGTCGCTCGTCGATACGATATCCGATAAAATCATGGCGAAGCGCGCGGCATCTCCGGCGCGAACGCGCATCTCCATCGATTTCTCTGTCCCGCTCGCATCCTTATATTTAAATATTGTCGTCTGAAACTCTGAGTACGACGCTCCTCCGTGCTGGGATACGTCGAGACCGTGGATTTCGGTTTCAACAGAAACTCGAAGACGATTGAATCGCTTCAGAACGAGCAGAGTCGGGAGTATGATGGCGGTGGTCCACGATATAAGCACTACGACGTAAATAAGCGCCGCCCCGAAGACGCGTCCCGCGTGCGCGCACCCGTAGAAAGCGCCGCACCCCTTATAATTCTCACCAAACGTGTCCATGAGATACTCGCGCTTGCCCATCAGAGCGCCGGCGATGATGCCCCACACGCCTCCGGCGAGATGAATCGGGACGGCGTCGACGACGTCGTCCAACTTCATCCGAAGCATCGCTTGTGAAGCGACAATGTAGCAGGCACCGGCGACAACGCCGATGACGATCGAAAGCCCGACCTCAATGTACGCAGAACTCGCGGAACACGCGACGAGTGCGGTGAGAACGCCGTTGATCATGCGCACGGGATGGATGACGCTCGAATTCCTACGCATGTCAATCAGGCCGGTCGTGAGACCTCCCGCGCAACCCGATAAGACGGTGCACACGCCGACGCGCGTCACGGTAAACAGGTTCGAGAGCGCCAGAGTCCTCACGCTTCCGCAATTGAATCCGAACCAACCGTACCATAGGAACAACCCTCCGATGACTTGAAACACGGGACTCTGCGCCGGCAGGTCGTTCGGCTTCCGACCCGACGTGAAACGACCTCTGCGCGGACCCACCACGATCACGGACAAAAGCGCACTACATCCTCCGACCACGTGGACGACGCCCGAGCCGGCGAAATCGAAGACGCCCACGTCCAAGAACGGTTCGCGAGACGCCGGCGATAACCACCCCGAATCGTTCCACACCCAGTGCGCGGAAATCGGAAAAATCAATCCCGACATCAGTGCCGCCACAAGCGCGTACGCTTGAAACGAAAACCTCTCCGCCACCGCACCGGACACGATGGTCGTCGACGTCGACGCGAACGCCAATGAAAAAAAAGCCTCCGCGTGCCACCTCGCCGCCTCCGTCGATGACGACGAGTAACGCCCCCCGACCATCGCGAATCCGCTCGCCCCCGCGAATCCACCGTCCGGTCCGTGCATGAGCCCGAACCCGAGGGCATAAAACGCCAATCCCGACACGCACAGATCGACCACATTTTTTATCAGGACATTCTTTGTGTTTTTGATGCTCACCGAGCCGACCTCCAAGAGCGTGAATCCGATCTGCATCGCGAACACGAGCGTGGCGCAGTACAAGAAAAACACCGCGTCCACTTTTTCTACGTCCAGCGTCACCTGCATCTCGACCGAGGAGTCGCGCGCGAGGCGCGACGCGCGTCGCGCGGTGCCGCGTCGAAAAGGGTCGACACGGCTCGTCGATCCACGCGGCGTTTCGCACGCACACTGTATAGCCACAGGAGATCGTTCCGAGAGGTGGGCACAGATATATTCACGGGTCGTCACTCGTCATGGGAGAGGGACTCCACGGCGGCGGCTCGTGTTTTGCACGCACACTGTTTCGTCACACAGGAGATATATTCACGGGTCATCACTCGTCGTGGGAGAGGGACTCCACGGCTGTCGGCCTCGACCGCGGACGCGCCGACGCCGACGACGCGCGAGAGACGACGGCGGGGGCGTCGACGGCGGCGTCGCGCGAGTTCTCGCCGCCGCCGTCGCGCGCGCGTCGTCGTCGTCGTCGTCGTCGTCGACGACGCGCCGAGAGACGGCGTCGCGTCGTCGACGCGTCGGGGTCGTTGGTGGATTTCCGAGAGACGAAGACGACGACGACGACGCGACGGGACGACGGCTCGACGCGACGAGGACGAGGACGCGTCGATGAAAGTGTTGTGCGTCGCCGAGAAACCGTCGCTCGCGGCGGCGATCGCGACGCACCTGGCGAGCGATGCGTCCTCGGGGACGCTCGCGACGCGGCGCGGCGGCGCGACGGAGGCGCACGACTTCGACGGACGGTCGTTCGCGGGGCGTCGAGACGCGCGATGGACGGTGACGTCGGTGATGGGACACGTCGCGAGTGTGGATTTTCCGGAGCGGTATCGGAATTGGGAGACGTGCGAACCCGGGGAATTATTCGCCGCGCCGACGGTGAAGCGCGCCGACGGCGGCGTGGCGAGACACCTGGAACGCGAGGCGAGAGGGGCGGATTATCTCATCTTGTGGCTCGATTGCGATCGAGAGGGGGAGAACATATGCTTTGAAGTCATCGAGGCGTGCGCGCCGACGATGAAACCGCGGACGCGGGACGGTGAGAGACGGATTTTACGCGCGAAATTTAGCGCGGTGACCAAGGAGAGCGTCGAGCGCGCGATGACGACGCTCGGAGAGCCGAATAGAAACGAGGCGCTCGCGGTGGACGCGAGGCAAGAGTTAGATCTGAAGATGGGCGTCGCGTTCACGAGATTTCAGACGCAATATTTTTTAAACAAGTACGATCGCTTGGATGCGCGCGTGGTGTCGTACGGACCGTGTCAGACGCCGACGTTGGGATTTTGCGTGCGAAGACACTTGGACATTCTTCGGCACGTCCCCGAGCCGCATTGGACGCTCGACGCGTCGTTTGAATCGAGTGATTCGAGTGAGACGAGTGCGAATCCAACGGATGGAGCACTCGATCGCGTCGTCACCCCGACCTGGGCGAGATCGAGACTGTTCGACGAGGAGACGGCGCGCGCGTTTTTACGCCTCGTCGACGACGCGCGAGAATTTCGCGTCGCCGACGTGCGCGTCGAACCCGCGACGCGCGCTCGACCGTGCGGTTTGAACACGGTCGAGATGCTCAAAGCCGCGTCCGCGGGTCTCGGCATGGGTGCGCATCGCGCGATGCAGGTGGCGGAGCGCTTATACATGGCTGGACACATCTCGTATCCTCGCACGGAGAGCACGGCGTATCCGCGAGGTTTCGCGTTGCGCGAGACGCTTGCGACGCAACGCGCGCACCCGGTGTGGGGCGCGTACGTCACCGCGCTCATGGACGACAGAAACATGACGATGCCGAGACGTGGCGTCGACGCGGGCGACCACCCGCCCATCACGCCGATGCAGGCGTCGACGGAGGAGCGCGTCGGCGGCGGCGAGGCGTGGCGCCTGTACGCCTTCATCGCCAGACGTTTCATCGCGAGCGTGTCGCCGGATTGTGCGTACGAGACGCAGACGGCCGCGTTAACCGCGGGTGGAGAGGAGTTTACTTTACGAGGAACGACGGTGCTCGATCATGGATGGACGGAGATCGAGCCGCACAGAATGATCGAGGAGCGTCCGCTTCCCTCCGTCGTCGTCGCCGGCGCGCGCGTGCCTATGTCGAGCGCGCGACTCCGCCGAGAGACGACGTCGCCTCCCGGATACTTGACGGAGAGCGAATTGATCGATCTGATGGAAAAGAACGGCATCGGCACCGACGCGTCCATTCCGACGCACATCAACAACATACAGGTTCGTAAATACGTCGACATTGAAAAAGGGCGTCGCGTCGTCCCGACGGCGCTCGGCGTCGCCCTGGCGCAGGGGTATCGCGCCATCGACGACGAGCTCGTGCTCCCGACCGTCCGTCGACACGTCGAACATCAGCTCGATCTCATCGCCAAGGGCCTCGCTCCGTACGAGGGTGTCGTCGAGCACGTGCTCGCGCAGATGTTTGATAAGTTTAATCACTTCGCCGCCAACATCGGCGCCATGGACGCGTTGTTCGGGGCGTCGTTTTCTCACGCGTCGACGGAATCGACGCCGTATTCCAAGTGCGGACGGTGTTCGAGGTACCTGAGACTCGTCGGCGCGAGCGGTCGGATTCAGCGTTTACACTGTCCCATCGAAGAGGTCGTCTACGAGCTTCCCGCGGGCGGCGTCTTCAAGCGACACAACGGGGCGACGTGCCGCCTGTGCGGTTTCGAACTCTTGATTTTCTCGCCAAAGGGCACCGGACGACACTTTCCTCTGTGTCCGTTTTGTTTCAACCACCCACCGTACGACGGCGCGCCGAGGATCAAGGCCACGCTCACCGGGTCACCGCATCCTCGCGAGCACCCGGTCGCAGACGACGTCGCCGCGTCGCCGTGTCCCGAGTGCGCCGACGGCGTCCTCATGCTCGACCCGACGGCGCCTTCTCCGCCCAAGTTGCACTGTTCGACGTGTTCGGTGCTCGTGCGTTTACCTCGAGACGTGCATCGTGCGCGCGTGAGCGCGGACGCCGAGTGCGCGGCGTGCGGATCAAAGTGTTTAGACGTAGAATACTTCGCCGGCGAGCGGCGGCTCGCCTGTCTCGCGTGCGAGGACGCGCTTCGAGAGAGCGCGCGGGTGGCGAGGAGTCCCGCGAGCGCGCCCGGTGGTCGCGGTGGTCGCGGTGGTCGCGGGAGACGCGACGCGAGACGTTAGGTGTGCGAGATGTCCTTCGAACGACTAAGTGTATCAATAACAATCGCCGCAAGACGGGTTTCGTTCTAATGAGCTAAACGTCGTCCCCTTACGCCGCGAGCGCCTTCTTGATGAGGCCACTACGCTTCGTGCGCGCGAGCGCAATCTTGAAGCGTTCGAAGTCCGTGAGCCCAGCGCGCGCGTTTTGACGCGCCAGTTTCTTGCCCCACGCGCTCGCCGCCCACTTGCCCTCGACGTCCGCGCTCTTCCAGGCGGCGTCGAGCGCCGCGGCGTCGCACGCGCGCTCGCACTCAACCTTCAAGTCCGTGATCGCCACGCGACGAAGGCTGATCACATCCGGCTTGATACCCGGCGCGGCGACGAGCACCTACGATCACGCGCGAAATCAATCTCATCGTCAGTCCTTCGTTCGTTCGTTCCCGTCGCGCGTCCGCCGTCTCCACTCCTAGGGTCTCGCGTATTAGGGTCAGCATCGTCCCGCGCACGAATCGCGCCGTCTCGCGCACGCACTCTGTTCATGTCGACGATATCGACGATCACCAAAAGCTTGCCGTAGCGCTTATCCGCCTTGAGGTTACACAGGGCGACGCGGCCGATCTCAATGTTACGCTGCGCGCGACACACGGGGCTCGCGGTCAGTCTCCTCGATCGTGCGCCTCGGTCATCGTCTTCGCGTCGTCGTCGTCGTCGCGTCGTCGTCCTCTTCGCGAGCGCGACGGCACGGCGCGACGCGCGTATTTTCTTTCGAGCGGGGTCGCGCGCGACGTACGTTGAACGGCATCGTGACGTGCTCGCGCGTCGCGTAAAGGCGGATGCGCGCGCCGCGATGATGCGCGCGAGGACGACCCTGGGGCGCGGGACGAGGTCTCTTACATAGTGTGGTTTGAAAACACCTATATAGTACCGTGTGTATGTGAATAGATACTCTTTGTTTCTCTATACTATGTATGTTCGGTCGGTCGTCGTTCTCGTTGCGCGCGCGCGCGACCCGAGTCGACGTCGCGACGCGCTCGACGCGCGTCGTCGTCGTCGTCGCGCGATGCGTCCACGACGCGCGCTCGCGCGCGATGTACCGTCTCGTCGGACGCTCGCGCGCGCGGTCGTCGTCGTCGTCGTGACGATGACGATGGGATGCGAAGCCGCGGGCGCGCCGGTGGCGCGCGCGACGTCTCGAGCCGTCTCGAGCGCGATTCGAGCGGCGCTAGACGCGCCGTGCGATGCGTACGCGCGAACGTTCGAGCGCGAGAGCGTGGCGGCGCTTCGAGCGGGTGCGGTGGAGGCGAGACGCGTCGAGTGCGAGAGCGCCGGGCTCGCGTCGAGAGACGCGTGCAAGAGACGAGACGCGCTGGAGGAGAGCGTGGGGAGGATGACGCGAGAGGCGGCGTTGGATGAATTTAGACGCGCGATGCACGAGGCGTGTCAGAGCGGGGCGGCGGCGATGTCGGATCCGGAGGAGAGAGACGCGAGCGAGGCGACGCGATTCGTGAGAGAGGCGGTGTCCCGAGCGGCGAGCGAAGAGGTGACGGCTGGACGGAAGGGGGCGGCGAAAACGGTGAATTCGTCCCCGTCTGTGGTCGATGATGATGTCGTGGGTGCAGACGTGGCCAAGGGAGAGCGCGGGATGTGGGGGTGGGATCGCGAGAATCCGACAAAGTTGAGTCCGGAGGAGGCGTTCGGCGAAGGCGCGAGCGCAGACGCAATCAAGCATCAGGAGTCTGTCGCTTTGAGGGATATTTATAGACGCACAAACGGTGCGAAATGGCGAAGACAGGATGGATGGATGAGCGACGCGTCGTACTGTCGATGGCACGGCGTGACGTGCCAGGAGGAGGACCACGGCGTCACGTTTATAGATTTGAGAGACAACGAGATGGAAGGAGACATGCCGCAAGCGATCGACGAGTTGAAGATGCTGCAGGGAGTAGATTTATCGTACAATCGATTAGAGGGACGATTAAGCGCCATGATCGGCGAGTTGAAGTCGTTGAGGTACCTCCTCGTGCGATCGAACGCGCTCTATTCGGACATTCCGGCGGGATTGTTTCGCAAACGCTCGGCGTTGACAAAGCTCGATCTGAGCGATAACGCCCTGACTGGAAAGATTCCCGCTAACGAGTTCATGCACCTGACCAATCTCAGGATGTTCAACGTGTCGAGCAATATGCTCACCGGAGAGATTCCAACCATCAGAGTGCTTCCGGCGTTGGAGGTGTTCTCGGCGTCGACGAATAGACTCAGAGGCGTCTTACCCGTGTTTGATTACAAGGCCAACATACGATTTTTCGACGTGAGTAAAAACGTGTTACACGGGCCAGTTCCACAACTGTCGCAACGTGTGCCGTGGATCTTGTTCGACGTCTCAGGAAACGAGCTCTCGGGGGAGCTTCCCACGACGGCGCTCCCCGCGGGACTTCGCGTCTTCTCCGTAGGCGATAACAACCTCAACGGTACCATACCGAGGAATTTCGGTCGATTAAAGAGCGTTGAACACCTCGATTTCTCCTCAAACTCGTTCGTCGGCGAGTTACCTTCGGATATCTTCCGTAAGCTCTCTCTGAAGCACGTCAACGTCTCTCGAAACGCGCTCGAGGGCGAATTACCCAGAAACCTCTACCAGGGCGAACGCGAGCGCGCCGCCATGCGCCTCGAGGACTTTGACGTCTCCCACAACCGTCTCACCGGCGAAATACCCTCGCAATTGGTCACTCTGGATAACCTCCGGGTCTTCGACGTGTCTCACAACAACCTCAGAGGCGCGCTCCCCGAGCGTTGGTCCGTCGCGCGCCTCGAGCGCCTCGACGTCAGGGCCAACGCGCTCGAGGGCGCCATCCCCACCGCCCTCGCCCGCGCCCGACGTCTCCGCCACCTCGATCTGAGTTCAAACAAGCTCACCTCCCACGCCCACCTCGGTGTGCTCACCATCCCCACCCTCGAGCACCTCGACGTCTCCGGCAACGCCCTCGACTGGTCCGCCGACGACGGCGCCGCGCCGCGTCCGCGCCGCGTCGACCACGCGCGCTCCATTCGACCACCGTCCGACGAATTGTGACGAAACCGCGAACGAACAAAAAAAAAGAACCATCAGACGACGACGACGACGACGACGGCGACGACGACGCCTCTCCGCTCGCCTCTCCGTTCGCCTCTCCGTCCCTCCTTGCCCTCCACCCTCAAAATCAAAATCGACGATTCACGACTCATACCACACCCCCTCAGCAGCCCTCCCACGAATGCGCCCTCCGCCGAAAGATCGCGAGATCGCGACGACCCGCGCGCTCGTCGATCGCGCGCGCGACGACCCGCGCTCCCCCACGCGTCGATCGACGCGCGCGCGCGCACCTCTCGACGCACCCGCATCGCGACATGACGCGCGTCGGCGCGGGCGCGTTCACGAAAAAGGGCGCCAAGTTGCTTCGCATGGTGGACGCGCCGAGCGACGACGAGGACGCTCGCGAGGAGGACGCTCGCGAGGAGGAGGACGCTCGCGAGGAGGAGGACGGTGCGGGTGACGACGGTGACGAGGAGGAGGAGGATCGTGGGAGCGATTTCGACGAGGACGAAGAGGATGAGGACGAGGAGGACGCCGACGCGGAGATCGCGAATCAGCCGACGACGACCGGGAAGCGAGCGCGCGTGAATCGATTCGTCGATGACGTCGCGGAGGAAGAAGACGACGATGAAGACGAGGGTGCGGGCGCGGGCGCGGGCGGGAAGAAGAAGAAAAAGGCAAAGAGAGGGGCGAGCGCGTTCATCGACGACGAGGCGGCGGACGACGACGAGGACGAAGACGACGAGGACGAGGGCGAGGAGGAGGAGGGTTTCGACGATGAGGAGCGCGAGGCGGTTCGTCGGGAGATGGATACGCGTTTACACGCGCGTATGGAGAATCAAGAGCGGTTCGAACGCATGGAGAACGAGGAGGAGTTGGAACGCATGATCAAGGAGAGGTACGCGGCACCGAGATACGAGGCGGGTCGAGGTCAGGTGGACGAGAACGTCGATCAGCAAGCGTTGCACCCGACGGTTCGAGATCCCAAACTCTGGCTCGTCACCGTTAAGCTCGGTAAGGAGCGCGAGACGGTGGTGTGCTTGATGCAAAAGACGATCAACTTGTCCAAGCAAGGCAAGCCGGCGATGCAAATTTTATCCGCCATCTCTCAAGATCATCTCAAGGGGTACATCTACGTCGAGGCCGAGCGCGAGGATTACGTTCGTAAGGCGCTGCAAGGCATGCGACACGTGTACCATAGCAAGCCGATTCGTCTGGTTCCGATCAACGAGATGGTGGATTCCATCAGCGTGGCGAAGAAGGAGGTGTCCGTCGTCAAGCAGGATTCGTGGGTGCGCATGCGCACGGGCGTGTACAAGGGGGATTTGGCGCAAGTTGTCGACGTCAACTACGCCGATAATCAGTGCACGGTCAAATTGTTGCCTCGCATAGATTACCAACACCTCGCGGATAAGGAATCCGGCGCCGCCAAGGGGAAACCCAAGTCGTCGATTCGACCGCCGCCGCGCATGTTCTCCGAAGCCGAAGCCAAGCGCTTGAACTTGTCGCTCGAAAAGGGTCGATTCGATCGTGCCATGAATGATTACATCGACATCCTGTGCGGAACCACGAAAATCAAGGATGGGTATCACATGAAGACGTGCTCTTTAGCCACCGTGAAACTTGCCGACACGCCGACTCTGGACGAGTTGCAAAAGTTCGCCGTCAGCGAAGACGTCGATGGTCAAGGTACTCAAGGCAAGAGCGCGCTCGCCACCTTGTCCAAGGCTGTGGGCGAGCGCAAGACCGATCTGAAGTTCATGGCTGGCGATCAAGTCGTCGTCGTGGAGGGTGATTTGAAGAACCTCGAGGGTGTCGTGGATAGAATTCACGCAGACGGCCGCGTCACCATCAACCCTTCCCACAAGGAACTTCACGAACCTTTGACGTTCAAGCCCGGACAACTCCGCAAGCGATTCAAGACTGGCTCCAGCGTGCGCGTGTTGCACGGCAAGCACGAGGGCGTCGTTGGTATGGTGGTGAAAGTGGATCGCGATGTAGCGCACATTTTCTCCACGGTGAGCAACGAAGAATTCCAAGTCTTCATGCACGACCTCGCCGATAGCGAAGAGACGACGCAACGCATCGACACGATCGGTGAATACGCGTTGCACGACCTCGCTTTACTCGATGGATCCGAGGTTGGTTGCATCGTGCGCGTCGAGAAGGACATCGCGTTCGTCATGACCAACGCCGGCACTCCCGATCGACCCGAGATCAAACCAGTCAAGCTTCACGAGTTGAAGAAGAAGTTGTTAAGTCGTAACATTTCGGCGCAGGACGCGCACATGGACACGATCGATCAAGGATCGATGGTTCGCATCATAGATGGGAAATACAAGGACGCCACGGGCACGGTTGAACACATTTACAAGGGGACTCTTTGGATTCGCGCACGTCACGTGCAAGAGCACGGCGGTATCGTGTGTATTCGCTCCAGAAACTGCGTCGCGCACGGTGGTAACAAGAGCTCGCAGATTGGCGGTGGTCTCGCGGCGCAGATGATGGGCGCGAGTGGTCTTCCGCCCAAGTCTCCGGGCCACGCGCTGCTTGCCAGTTCGTACACCTCCGGCTTGCGCGGCGAGTTGATGGCGCAGAGCCACCAAGCGCCGCGCGCGCCGGTGCGCCCCATGGGCGGTCGCGGTCGCGGTCGACAAGATGCCCTCATCGGCCAGACGAAGAAGGTTCGTTCGGGTGCGTACAAAGGGTACGTCGGCCGCATCGTGGACGTCACCGATACGACGGTTCGTTTGGAACTTCAAGCGCAGGCGCGCACCGTCACCGTCAATCGCGAGTACCTCGACGTGCCTCAAGTCGCGCAGAGCCGAGATTCGTACATGGCGCCGCGTGCGACGAGCATCTACGACGCTCCGGGCGCGAGAACGCCAGCACATTACCCGATGACCCCGGCGCACGGCGGCGGCGTGACGCCGATGCACGGCAGCATGACGCCGGCGAGAGAGGCGGCGTGGAATCCGACTGCGACGCCCGCGCACTTGCCGCACGACAACTGGGAGCCGACGTCCACCGCCGGCGCCGGATGGGGAAACACGAACATGGGATACACGCCCGGTGGGTACGGCGACTCCACGTCGCTCGCCGGTCCGACGCCCGGTGGGTACGGCGGTCCGACGCCCGGTGGGTACGGCGGTCCGACGCCCGGAGGATACGGTGGTCCGACGCCCGGAGGATACGGCGGTCCGACGCCCGGAGGATACGGCGGTCCGACGCCGGGTGGATACGGCGTCACTCCGGGTGGGCACGACGCGCCCGCGCCTGAAGCAGAGGCGCCCTCCGTGGTCACGTGGCCGTCGGATTACACCGGTCGCTTCATTCCGGGCGTCGTCGTTCGTTTGTCGAGCGGCGCGCAAGGGTACGTCACCTCGGTCGGCGCCGGCGGCGCGAGTTTCAAGGTAAAGATTGGCGTGGTGCGTCATCGCGACGGCGTCGAAGTCTTGGAGTCCGTTCCGAAGAATGCGGAGGAGGAGACGGCCACGGAGAGTGAGCTCGAAATCGTAGCGCCCGAGAACAAATCGCACATCATCGTCGTCGCCGAGAAGGATTCGCAGGTGGCTCGCGGCGAGACGGGCCAGCTCGTCTCCATCGACGGCGTGGATGGCGTCATTCGCGTCAACAGCTCCGGTGACGTCGTCATCTTAGACATGTCGTGCTTGGCTCGTTACTGGCATGAACAATAGAGTACTAACCGTGATGAATACAAATACATACACATTGATCCTACTAACAAAGCTCGCGAGCAATCTACTTTTCATCGGCGACGCCGCCGAGAATCTTGGCGCAACCGATATCCGTCTGCATGCACGACGTGTACGTCTGACGTTGAAGCTTCACCAGAGGACCAACGATGGGCGCGTTCTCCCATATCGGTCCATCGGGTAAATAATCCCTGTGATAGACAATCTTTGACGAATCTTGATCGTCCGTAAACTTTAACACGCTGATCCCTTGCACGTTTCGCAACGGCCCCGTGCCGAGTAACATGTCCAAACGCCAGGTCGCCACGTACGAATCCGCCTCGCACACCTCCTCCTCCACCGTTAAAAACTGCTTTGAGAAATCAAACTGATTCTTTAGGTACCTCTCCATCTCCTTCTTCCCGTGAATCTTCGTCAGACCCGGTCCGTCGACGTAATCGAACGAGCCGTCGTCGTAATTCGCCAAACACCCGTCTCGCCAATTTTCCTGATTACACATCATCACCGCGCGCGCCGCCCGCAACCGCTCCGACGACATCATCCCACACCCTCCACTCGGCGCCCCCGTCGTCCCATCGAACGTCGTCGCGTCGACGAACGTCGCCGCCGCCGCCGCGCACGCCGCCGCCGCGCACGCCGCGCACGCGCCCCTCCCGATCGTCGCGAACACCTCGTCCGCGCCCCCTCCCTCCCTCGACACCGTCGTCTCGCGCGACGACGACGACGCGTTCGAACGCGTCGACCGAGACGCCCTCCCCGCGACGTCCGCGCCCTCGCTCCTCGTCGTCGTCGTCGTCGTCTCCTCGACGTTCGCGTCCGCCTCCTCCTCCGCGTCCACCGTCGTTCGCCCTCGCGTCGCGCGCGCGCGCGCGTCTCCCCGTCGCCGTCCGCCTCCACCGACGCGCGCGCGTCCCCTCGTCGCCCGCGCGCCGAGGGACGACGACGACGACCGCATCCTCGACCCTCCGCGCGCGTCGAGACGTGACGCGTCCCGAGGTGTCCGATGGATAAAGGGACGACACGCGCGCGATGATCGCGCGCGAGAGCGCGACGCGAGGGAATCATCGCGACATGCAGACGGCGCAGATGGCGGCGCGTTCGCTCACCTCGCGATTGACGCGCGGGATCGGAGCCGAGAAGGGGCGGAAG